>Ga0131853_10013567_pt1 | contig 14943 bp, 14 predicted proteins | sample TergutLab28metaG_FD_92764 | JGI IMG/M metagenome (GOLD analysis project Ga0131853, IMG submission 92764) | Labiotermes labralis P1 segment gut microbial communities from Petit-Saut dam, French Guiana - Lab288 P1 (version 2) (version 2) | ecosystem: Host-associated > Arthropoda: Insects >... | reverse complement strand
CCGCTGTTCGACAACGACAACCTCTTCACCAAGTGGAACACCGCCGACCCGACCGCCAAGCCGGCCTACATCGGCGACTGCACGCTCTCGCCGACCTGCAACACGGTCGAGTACAAGGCCAACACCCGCAAGCACATCGCGACCGCGACCGACGACGGCGGACTGGGCCAGGACATCGTGATGAACGTCGGCGACCAGTGGAGCGACCTCGAGGGCGGGTACGCGGACGAGACCCAGAAGCTGCCCAACCCGAGCTACTTCCTGCCCGCCGCGGACATCGCCGGGGCGCCCGCGTCCGACAGCACGATGCTGCTGCCGACGAGCTACACGATGGCGCCGGACGGCTCCAGCGGCGCCACTGCCACCGACGGCGACGCCATCCCGAACGAGGGTGCCGTGGTCAGCTCGATCCGGGCCTACTACGGCGCCGCGTCCTCGGGCGCGAGCAAGGGCATCGCCGACCCGGCCGGCTCGCCGTACATCACCCAGCTGAGCGCCCTGGAGAAGAGCTGGACGCCGACGATCACCACCGCCTGCCAGCAGGGTGCCGCCAAGACCGCGGCCGCACGGACCGCGGGCACCAAGGCGGCGGCCGCGCTGGCCGGCGACCTCAAGGCCGTCACGAAGGCCACCAAGGCCTCCACCAAGGCGGCCAAGAAGCTCAAGCAGGCCAAGCGGCACCACCCGGCGAAGTCGAAGGTGGTCAAGCGGAAGAAGGCAGCCGTGCAGAAGGCCCGCCGTGCCCTGGTGAAGGCGCGGGCCACCCTCGCCAAGGACCGCAGCGCCGTGGCCGCCGCCACGGCGGCGAAGGACCCGGCCGTCGTCTTCGACGCCGACGACACCACCCTGTGGACCTACGACATGGAGGACGGCGCGATGGGCTTCGCGTACGACCCGACGCTGCAGGACACCTGGGTCCAGGGCCAGAAGTTCGCGGCCACGCCCGGCATGCCGGCGCTGGCCAAGGCGGTCGCCGCCGCGGGCTGCACGATCATCGGCCTGACCGGACGCAACACCGCCCAGCAGGACGCCACCATCGCGAACCTGACCAAGGACGGGTACGTCGACGCCGCCGGCAAGCCGCTGTTCACCGCCGCGAACTACTACACCAAGTGGCTGAGCACGGCGACCCCGCCGACGTACATGAGCTGCGCGGACCTGACCAAGTGCACGACGATCGAGTACAAGTCCGGCACCCGCAAGTACCTCGAGACCCAGAAGGGCCTCGACATCGTGGCCAACCTGGGCGACCAGTTCTCCGACCTGATCGGCGGGTACGCGAACGCCACCTACAAGCTGCCGAACCCGACCTACTACCTGCCCTGATCCCGGGCAGGCCGCTCACCGGTCAGCTCACAGCAGCAGCTGCAGAATGATCGCGGTGGCCCCGTCACGGTAGTAGCGGGGCCGCCGGTCGATCTCGACGAAGCCGGCGCGCTCGTAGAACGCGAGCGCGCCGGCATTCGCGTCCCTGACCTCCAGCAGGACCCGCTCGGCGCCCTGCGCGGAGGCCTCGGCCCGTACAGCGGCGAGCAGCGCGCCGGCGATCCCGCGACGGCGCTGCCCGGCGGTGACGGCGATCCGCTGGAGCTCGGCGATCTCGAAGACGGTCGAGGTGATCGCGTAGCCCACGATCCCGTGGGCGAAGGGGCGCGGGTGTGCCCCTTCGCCCGGCTCCTGCTCTGCGGGGTCGCACTCGGCGAGGAGGATCGAGGTGCCGTGCAGCAGACCCTCGACCGCCTCGCGCAGGTAGCCCTCGGGCCAGGCGTCCTCGGCGAACGACTCCGCCTCGAGGCCGGCGATCGCCGCGACATCCCCCATCGCGGCGGGCCGGATCCTCATCGGTCGGCGGCCGCGACCGCGTCCGGCCGGCGCAGGTAGAGCGGCTCGGGGTCGATCAGCTCGACCAGCTCCTCGGTGACCGCGCGGGCCAGCCAGCCGGCCGAGGGCCGGGTCGGCCCGAAGGGGTTCGGGAAGGCCTCGGGGTAGAGCAGCGCGCCCTCCCCGGCGGTGGGCCGGTCGGTGGCGGCGTCGGCGGGCCGGATCACCTGCGGTCCGTCGAGGCGCCGGCCGAGCTCGTCGTAGGAGGCCAGGTAGACCTCCTTGCGGCGCGCGTCGGTGGCCACCGCGAACGGCCCCCCGGGACGAGCACCGTCCCCGCCCACACACTCCGCGGCGATCACGTCGAGCGAGCAGACGGCGTAGACCGGGATGTCGAGCGCGAAGGCGAGCGTACGGGCGGTGACCAGGCCGACCCGCAGCCCGGTGAACGGGCCCGGCCCGGCGCCGACGGCGATCGCGGTCAGGTCCTGACGGACCGTGCCGGCCTCGGCCAGGGCCGCGGCGATCAGCGGCGCGAGCTGCTCGCCGTGCTTCATCGCCCGGTCGGAGACCAGCTCGGCGATCACCTCCTCGCCGTCGTGCAGGGCGACGCCCACCTGGGGAGTCGCGGTGTCGAAGGCGAGCAGCAGCGTCATGAGAGCCCCTCGAAGGAGAGCGAGTGCCAGCGCGGGCCGACCGGGGTGATCTCCACCCGGCGCGGGTCGAGGTCGCCGTCGAGCTCCTCGGCGGTCAGCGCGCGTACGATCCGAACCTCCAGGCGGGACTCGGAGAGCCCCTCGGCCAGGCCGGTCCCCCACTCGACGACCGTCACCGCGTCGTCGAGATCGGTGTCGAGGTCGAGGTCGTCGAGCTCGGCCATGCCGCCGAGCCGGTACGCGTCGACATGCACCAGGTCGGGGCCGCCGACCTCGGAGGGGTGCACCCGCGCGATCACGAACGTGGGCGAGGTGACCTGGCCCCGGACGCCCAGCCCCTCCCCGAGGCCCTGGGTGAAGGTGGTCTTGCCGGCGCCCAGCTCGCCGCTGAGCACCAGCAGGTCGCCGGGCCGGAGCTGGGCCGCGAGCGTACGGCCGAGCGCCCGCATCTCCTCGGCGTCGACGACCTCGGCGACGTGGGTGCGCAGCGGACGGCGCATCTCGACGTACGGGGAACGGCGGGCGATCTCGCGGAACCCGGCGCGCTGCCAGAACCGGACCGTACGGGGCAGCTCCTCGCGGGCCACCACGGTCAGGTCCTCGTGTCCGTCGGCGGCACGCACCGCGGCGTCGATCATGGCGTGCGCGATGCCGTGGCCCTGCCGGTCGGGCAGGACCGCGAAGCGGCGCAGGAAGACGGTCCGGCCGACCGGGTCGAGGATCAGCGTGCCGACCGGCTCGCCGTCGACCGAGGCCAGCAGGCCACCGCCCTCGACCAGCTGGATGCCGATCGACTCGACGCTCTCGTGCAGCGCGTCCGCGGGCGGGTCGAGCGTCGGTCGGTTGCCGAAGGCGGCCAGCACGATCCGCAGGACGTCGGCGGCGGCCTCGGAGCCGACCCGGCGTACCTCGACCGCGACGTCCCGGTGGGTCACGCCTGCTCCGCCTGGGCGAGGAGCTGGTCGAGGGCCGCGTTGACCTGACCGTGCCGCTCCATGATCACCATGTGCCCGGCCTTGGGGCACTCGACCAGGGTCGAGCCCGGGATCCGGCTGTGCAGCTTGCGGCTGTGCCCGATCGCGGTGAGCTTGTCCTCGGTGCCGCAGATGATGGTGGTGGGGATCGCGCTGAGGACGCCGACGTACTCGAACTTGTCCATGTCCCGGAAGCCGGGGAAGAACTGCGCGACCACCTGGAACGGCGTCATCGCGATCATGTCGTTGACGAACGCGACGTAGCCCTCCGGCACCTGGTCGCCGAAGGCGAAGGTGTCGGTGACGACGCTGGCGAAGTTGTAGCCGACCCGGCGGACGCCGTCGACCGCCTTGTGGCCGCGGGCGAGGGTCTTGATCGCGCCGTCGGCCAGGCCGGCGCCGACCTTGGCCGGGATCATCGGCATCAGGACCCGGGCCGGGTCCAGGCCGCCCGCGGTGGTCGAGATCAGCGCGACGCCGACGACCCGGCCGCCCTCGCTGAGCGGCTTGAAGAGCTCGGGGTGCTGCTCGGCGAGCGCGACGATCGTCATGCCGCCCATCGAGTGGCCGACCAGGACGACCGGGCCCTCGGGGACGAACGCGTCCAGCACGTGCAGCAGATCGCGGCCGAGCTGGTCGATGGTGGCGTTCTCGTGCGAGGAGCGGCCGCTGCGGCCGTGCGAGCGCTGGTCGTAGTAGACGCTGCGGACCAGGCCCCGGAACGCGGCGCGCTGGAAGTGCCAGCAGTCGAGGTTGAGCGTGTAGCCGTGCACGAAGACGATCGTCAGCGGCGAGTCGGCCTCGTCGATCTCGACGTGGAGGTCGATGCCGTCCTCGGTGATGAGGTGCCGCGGGGGCGTGTTCAGCGACCCGAAGACGGTCTTCTTGCCGCCGCGCCGCCCGGCCAGCTGCCGCCGGCGGCGGGTCACGTCGAGCACCCCGCCGACCGCGGCCGCGCCGGCGGCCCCGGCAGCGATCGCGGCGATCTTCCTGGTCATGCTCATCGCTGCGACTCCCTCTCGCTGTCGACGTGGCGCCGGCTCAACCGGCCTCCGATCCTGGTCACGACCTCGTAGCTGATCGTGCCGGTCGCCTGGGCCCAGTCCTCCGCGGTGGGCTCACCCTGCGTGCCCGGGCCCCACAGGAGGACGTCGCAGCCCTCGACCGGGGTGTCACCGTCCAGGTCGACCACGAACTGGTCCATGCAGACCGCTCCCCTGATCGGCCGGCGGCGGCCCGCCACCAGGACCTCGGCCGCGGCACCGCGGTCGGGGCCGGCGGCCGCGCGGCGGGCGATGCCGTCCGCGTAGCCGACCGGGACCAGACCGAGCGTGGTCGGCTCGGCGGCGGTCCAGGTGCGTCCGTAGGAGACCGAGGCGCCGGACTCGACGTGCTTGACCAGCGCGAGATCCGCCCGGACGGTCATCGCCGGGACGAGCCCCAGCCCGTCCAACGTCGCGTCGTGGAGACCGGGAGCCGGGTCGAGGCCGTACGTGGCGATGCCGCAGCGGACCATGTCGTAGCGGCTGCTCGGCCGCAGGATGGCCGCGGCGGAGTTCGCGAGGTGGCGTACCTCCGGCCTCAGGCCGCCCTCGGCGGCGATCGCCAGGGCCTCCTCGAAGACCTTCTCCTGCTCGGCGTTGGCCGGGTCCTCGGGCAGCTCGCTGGTGGAGAAGTGCGACCAGATGCCGGTGATCCGCCAGGTGCCGGCCTCCTCGCCGGCGCGGGCACGGGCGACGACGTCGGGCCACTGCGCGATGGTCGCGCCGCCCCGGGAGAGGCCGGTGTCGATCTTGAGCTGGACGCGCGCCGGGCCGTCCAGACCGGCGCGGGTGGTCGCCTCGGCGATCCGGTCGAGCTCGGCGACGGTGTACGCGCTGACGTCGACATCGGCCGCGAGCACGGGCGCAAGATCGTCGGCGGGGACGGTCAGCCAGCAGAGCACCCGGCCGGTGTCGCCGGCGGCGCGGAGGGTGAGCGCCTCGTCGATGGTGGCGACGCCGAGCCACTCGGCCCCGGCCTCACGGGCGGCCCGCGCGGACTCGACCATGCCGTGGCCGTAGCCGTCGGCCTTGACGACCGTCATCATCGCCACCCCGGTCAGCGCCTTGAGGGCGCGGATGTTGCGGCGGATCGCGGCGAGGTCGACAACGATCTCGGCCCGGGTCATGGGGTCAGTCTTTCATTCCCTCGCTGTCGGACCCAGCCAGGGCGCGCATCACGGGGGCGAGATGCGCGGCGACGTCGCTCGCCACGATCGGCCCGCCGGCGCCGGCCAGGATGGCGGCCGAGCCGTGCAGCCAGGCTCCGACGCCGGCCGCGTCGAACTCGTCGAGACCTGCGGCGAGGAGGGAGCCGATCAGCCCGCCGAGGACGTCGCCCGCGCCGGCGGTGGCGAGGTACGGCGTGCCGGTGGTGTTGATCCTGCCCCGAGGGCCCGACCCGGTGCCGTCCGGCCGGGCGATCACGGTGTGGCGGCCCTTGAGCAGCACCACCGTGCCGTACGTCGCTGCGGCCTGCCGGGCGAAGTGGAGCGGCCGCGCCTCGATCTCGCGGCGCTCGACGCCCAGCATCGCGGCCAGCTCGCCGGCGTGCGGGGTGAGGACGGCGGGACCGGTCAGCGGCGCGGTGACGTACGCCAGCGCGTCGGCGTCGATCACCACCGGCACCCCGTCGGCCAGTGCCTCCTCGAGGTGCCGCTCGGCATCGGTGTCGGTCCCCGAGCCGACCACCCAGGCCTGCACCTTCCCGGCCCCGACCACCTCGGGATGCCGGGCGCGGACCTGCTCGGCGGCCTCGCCGACGTACCGGACCATGCCGGCCAGCCCGCAGGACGCGCCGGCCACGCTGAGCACCGCCGCTCCCGGGTAGCGGGCGCTGCCGGCCCGGACGCCGACGACGCCGCGGGTGTACTTCTGCGCCTCCGGGCGCGGTGCCGGCAGCAGCCGGGCGACGTCGGCCGCCTGCAGGCTCTCCACCTCCGCCGACGGCAGGTCGAGGCCGATGTCGACCAACGTGATAGTGCCGCAATCGGCCGCCGCGGGGTCCGCGAGGTGGGCGATCTTGTGGGTGCCGAAGGTGACCGTGAGGTCGGCCCGCAGCGCCATCCCGCGCCGCTCGCCGGTGTCGCAGTCCAGGCCGCTGGGCACGTCGACGGCCACGAACGGGATCGACCGGTGGATCGGGATGACCGCCTCGGCGACCTCCGCCGGGAGCCCGGGCCGTCCGCCGATGCCGAGGACGCCGTCGACCACCACGTCGACCGAGCCCGCGCTCAGCGGACGCGGACGGCTGACCCGGCCGCCGGCGGCGCGGAGCGCGGCGAGGCCGGCCTCATGCGCACGGCCGAGCAGGATCCAGGCCTCGACGTACGCCCCGCGGCGGGCCAGCTGCGCGCCCGCGTAGAGCGCGTCGCCGCCGTTGTCGCCGGGACCGACGAGCAGCACCACTCGGCGGCCGTAGACGCTGCCGAGCAGGTCGGCGATCGCGTACGCCAGCCCGGTCGCCGCCCGCTGCATCAGCGCGCCCTCCGGGAGGGTCGCCATCAGGGCCGCCTCGGCGGCGCGTACCTGCTCGACGGTGTGCGCTGACCTCACGCGTCCACCCTCCTGGCTCGGCCGGCCCCTGTGAAGACCTCGTCCAGGGTGACCTCGCGAACGACGTCGAGCCAGGCCGGCGGGTCGGTGGGGCGCTCGGATCCGCCGTCGAGCTCCGCGACCAGGGTCCCGTCCTCGAACTCGTCCACCGCGAACGCGCGGCCGTCGCGCTCGACGTGGTGCCGGCGCTTGCGCAGCGTACGCGCGGGCAGGGTGCTGAGCGCCGCCCACTCGGCGTCGTCGAGATAGAGCGAGGTGTGGGCGATCACCTCGGGGCCGGCGCCGGCCCGGACCTTGTGGCCGAGCTTGCGCACCGTGATGCCGTCGGCGGTCATCTCGCGCAGCCGCAGCCGGGTGCCGTCGAGGTAGCGGTCCACGATCGTCGAGACCCGGACCACGCCCGCGGGGACGGCTCGGACCAGGAAGCGCCGCTCGGTCTCCAGCTGGGCGTAGGTGTGGCTCACCGGCCCAGCCTCGCAGATCGCCGACCGGCCGAGACGCCCTCAGCCCTCCAGGACCACCATCGCGGTCGCGACGCCCCCGTCGTGGGAGAGCGAGAGGTGCACGGAGGTCACACCGCGGGCGGCCGCGGCCGCGGCGACCGTTCCGCGCAGCTCGAAGCGCGGCCGACCGGAGGGCTCGGAGACCACCTCGGCGTCGTGCCAGTCCAGCCCGGCGGGGGCGCCGAGCGCCTTGGCGAGCGCCTCCTTGGCGGCGAAGCGGGCCCCGAGCGAGGGGACCGTACGCCCGATCTCGTCGCCGACGAAGAGCTTCTCGGTCAGGCCCGGCGTCCGGGCCAGCGACGCCGCGAAGCGGGCCAGGTCGCAGACGTCGACGCCGATCCCCAGAACGGTCACGAAGTCCTCACTCGACCGGGACGGATCCATCACTCGACCGCGACAAGGCCATCACTCGACGGTGACGGACTTGGCCAGGTTGCGCGGCATGTCGACGTCGTGGCCCATCAGAGTGGCCAGCTCGCAGGCGAAGAGCTGCAGCGGGACGGTCGCCACCAGCGGCTGGAGCAGGACCGGCACCTTCGGCAGCCGGATCAGCACGTCGGCGTACGGCTCGATGGCGGTGTCGCCCTCCTCGGCCAGGCAGATGGTCCGGGCGCCCCGGGCGCGGACCTCCTGGATGCCGGAGACCATCTTCTCGTGCAGCTGGTCGCGACCGCGGGGCGGCACGATGCACCACACCGGCAGGCCGTCGTCGACCAGCGCGATCGGGCCGTGCTTGAGCTCGCCGGCGGCGAAGCCCTCGGCGTGGATGTAGGCCAGCTCCTTGAGCTTGAGCGCGCCCTCCAGCGCCACCGGGTAGCCGGCGTGCCGGCCGAGGAAGAGCACCGACGGCTTGCCGACGTACTCCTGTGCCATCGCGTAGACCTCGTCGGCACGGCTCAGCACGCCCTCGATGTGGGCCGGCATCTGCTCGAGCTGGTCCATGATCTCGTTGATCTCGTCGCCGAAGCGGGTGCCCTTGACCTGCGCGAAGTAGAGGCCGAGCAGGTAGCAGGCGACCAGCTGGGTCAAGAAGCCCTTGGTCGAGGCGACGCCGATCTCCGGGCCGGCGTGGGTGTAGATCACCGCGTCGGACTCGCGCGGGATGGTCGAGCCGTTGGTGTTGCAGATCGCCAGCACCTTGGAGCCCTGCAGCCGGGCGTGCCGGATCGCCTGGAGGGTGTCGGCGGTCTCGCCGGACTGGGAGATCGCCACCACCAGGGTGCGCTGGGTCAGGATCGGGTCGCGGTAGCGGAACTCGGAGGCGAGCTCGACCTCGACCGGCACCCGGCACCAGTGCTCGATGGCGTACTTGGCGACCATGCCGGCGTAGAACGAGGTGCCGCACGCGATCACGATCACCTTGTCGATCTCGCGCAGGTCCTCGTCCGAGAGCCGGACCTCGTCGAGCTGGAGCCGTCCGGTCGCGTCGCGACGACCCAGCAGCGAGTCCGCGACAGCACGCGGCTGCTCGAAGATCTCCTTGCGCATGAACCAGTCATGGCCGTCCTTCTCCGCCGAGGAGAGGTCCCAGTCGACGTGGTAGCGGGTGCCCTCCGCGGGCGTACCGTCGAAGTCGGTGACCGAGACGCCGTCGCGGGTGATCGTGACGACCTGCGCCTGGCCCAGCTCCAGCGCCTCGCGGGTGTGCTCGATGAAGGCGGCGACGTCGGAGCCGAGGAAGTTCTCGCCCTCGCCCAGGCCGACCACCAGCGGCGAGTTGAGCCGGGCCGCGACCACCCGGTCCGGGTCCTGCGCGTCGACCGCGACCAGGGTGAACGCGCCCTCCATCTGGCGGCACGCGGCCTGCATCGCGGCGGTCAGGTCGACGCCCTTGTCGAGCTCGCGCTCGATCAGGTGGGCGGCCACCTCGGTGTCGGTCTCCGAGATCAGCTCGTGCCCATCGGCCTCGAGCGCGGTCCGGAGCTCGGCGAAGTTCTCGATGATGCCGTTGTGCACCAGCGCCAGCCGCTGCTGCTGCCCCAGGTGGGGATGGGCGTTGCGGTCGGTCGGCGCGCCGTGCGTGGCCCAGCGGGTGTGGCCGATGCCGAGGGTCGCGGTCGGCAGCGGGCTCTCCTGGATCGCCTTCTCCAGGTTGGCGAGCTTGCCGGACTTCTTGTCGCTGGCGATCACGCCCGCCCCGGCGTCGGAGACCGTGACCAGGGCGATGCCGGCGGAGTCGTAACCGCGGTACTCGAGCCGGCGCAGACCCTCGATCACCACGTCCTGAGCCGAGCGCATGCCGACATAACCCACGATCCCGCACATGTGGCCGAAGTGTACCTTCGTGGACCACCCGCGCCGGTGCCGACGCGTCCTGCCAGAATCGTCGCCATGTCGAGGACAGGGTCGAGCGCCGGACCCCAGCACGAGCACCGTGAGGCCACCGGCCACGGCGCCGCTCAGGAGTCCTCCCCCTATCTCGAGCTGGACCGCGAGACCTGGGCGGCGCTGGCCGCCGAGACGCACAACCCGCTCACCGCCGAGGAGATCGCCCGGCTGCAGGGCCTGGGCGACTCGATCGACCTGCGCGAGGTCCAGGAGGTCTACCTCCCGCTCTCCCGGCTGCTCAGCCTGCGGGTCGAGGCGGCCGGGCGGCTGCACCGCGCCCAGGAGCAGTTCCTGGGCAAGGAGATCCCCGCGCGTACGCCCTTCGTGATCGGGCTCGCCGGCTCGGTGGCGGTCGGCAAGTCCACCACCGCCCGAGTGCTGCAGCAGATGCTCGCGCACTGGCCCGAGCACCCGAACGTGGCGCTGGTGACCACCGACGGCTTCCTCTACCCCAACGCCGAGCTGGAGCGGCGCGGGCTGATGCAGCGCAAGGGCTTCCCGGAGTCGTACGACCGGCGGGCGCTGCTGAAGTTCGTGGTCGACATCAAGTCCGGCAAGGAGGAGGTCGAGGCGCCGACCTACTCGCACCTGGTCTACGACGTGGTCCCGGACGAGAAGGTCATCGTCAAGCGGCCCGACATCGTCATCATCGAGGGGCTCAACGTCCTCCAGCCCGCCCGCGCCCGCGAGGACGGCCGGACCGGGCTGGGGCTCTCGGACTTCTTCGACTTCTCCGTCTACGTCGACGCCGGCACGTCCTGCATCCAGGAGTGGTACGTGGAGCGGTTCCTGCGGCTGCGCGAGACGGCGTTCCGCAACCCGTACTCCTACTTCGCGAAGTACGCCTCGCTCACCCACGAGGAGGCGGTGGCCGAGGCGACCCGGATCTGGGAGGCGATCAACGGCCCCAACCTGGTCGAGAACGTCCTGCCGACCCGGTCGCGCGCGACCCTGGTGCTGCGCAAGGACCGCGACCACAGCGTGCGCTACGTACGACTGCGCAAGCTCTGAACGATCTGCTCCGCCGCAGGCGCTGAGAGGTCGCCGGGCGCGCCGGTGTCGCGCACCAGGATCAGCGTCACCACCCCGTCCGGCGTGCGCCGGCCGACCACGGTGAGGTGGACGGTGGCCGGGCCGCAGGGTCCGGCCCGCACCGGCAGGTCGAGGTCGACCCGGTCGCGGATCGTGCCGGCGATGCCCAGGGCACGCTCGGAGATCGCCTGTGCCCAGGTCACCGCGGCCTTCGACACCGCGGCGGGCACCTCGCCCCCGGTCGGCGGCAGCAGGCCGACGAAGGCCCGGCTGCTGCTCTCGGCGGACGGGCAGAAGCCCTCGTCCAGCACCGCGGGCGCGCGGAGCCTCACAGCGCCGCCGTAGCCGATCGCCTCGGACTCCCCCGCGAGCCGCCAGCGTAGGGACGGCACCGCCACCTCGACGTCGTACGCCCGCAGCCACTGCCACGTCTCCGAGGCGTCCGGGCCGGGCCGGTGCACCACGGCGGTCGCCGCGGCGCCGAGCACGCTCAGCACCGCGAGGATCCCGAGCACCCCGACGATCTGTCGCACGGGGCCACGATGCCCGGAGCGGGCAGCCGGTGGCTAGAGCCCCAGCCGGTCGCGTACGACCCCGGCGAGCCGGTCCGCGACCGCGGTGGCATCGCTGGAGGTGGCCGCCTCGACCATCACCCGGACCAGGTCCTCGGTCCCCGAGGGACGCAGCAGGACCCGGCCGGCGTCGCCCAGGGCGGCCTCCTCGATCTCGACCGCGGCCAGCAGCTCGACGTCGTCGCAGCGGGTCTTGTCCACGCCGGGCACGTTGACCAGCACCTGCGGGAAGCGCGGCACCACCGCGGCGAGCGCGGCCAGGGACGAGCCGGTCTGCGCCATCCGCTGCGCGACGTGCAGCGCGGTGAGGGTGCCGTCGCCGGTGGTGGCGTGGTCGGTCATGATCACGTGGCCGGACTGCTCGCCGCCCAGGGAGTAGCCGCCGGTCTTGAGGTCCTCCAGAACGTAGCGGTCGCCGACCGCGGTCTGGCGTACGACGATCCCGGCCGCGCGCATCGCGCGGTGCAGGCCGAGGTTGCTCATCACGGTGGCGACGAGGGTGTCCTCGCTCAGCCGGCCGGCGTCGCGCAGGGCGAGCGCGATCATGCCCATGATCTGGTCGCCGTCGACGATCTCGCCCGAGGCGTCGACCGCGAGGCAGCGGTCGGCGTCGCCGTCGAAGGCGAAGCCGGCGTCCGCGCCGTACCCGACGACGGCCTTGCGCAGGCCGTCGAGGTGGGTGGAGCCGACGCCGTCGTTGATGTCGAGGCCGGTGGGCTTCTCGTTGAGCGCGATCACGGTGGCCCCGGCCCGCTCGAAGGCGAGCGGTGCGGACTCGTGCGCGGCGCCGTTGGCGCAGTCGAGCACGATCTTCAGGCCGTCGAGACGCGCGGTGAGGGTGCCGAGCAGGTGGTCGACGTAGTCGTCGACACCGCCGTGGTACGAACTGATCCGGCCGACGGCGGCACCGGTCGGGTGCTTCCAGGGCTGGCCGAGCCGGGCCTCGATCTGGTCCTCCAGAGCGTCGTCCAGCTTGACCCCGCCGCGGGCGAGGAACTTGATGCCGTTGTCGGGCATCGGGTTGTGCGAGGCGGTGATGACGACGCCGAGGTCGGCGCCGAGCGACCCGGTCAGGTAGGCGATGCCCGGGGTCGGCACCACGCCGAGGTGCAGGACGTCGACGCCGGCCGAGGCCAGGCCCGCCGAGACCGCCGCCTCGAGGAACTGCCCCGAGATCCGCGGGTCACGCCCGACCACCGCACGCGGCCGGTGGCCGTCGAACTGTCCGGCAGCCGCGAGGACCTGTGCTGCAGAAACAGCGAGGTCCAGGGCCAGCGAAGCGGTGAGAACCTCACCGTTCGCCAGGCCCCGGACCCCGTCCGTGCCAAAGAGGCGAGCCATAGAAGGCAGACTGCCAGATCAGCGCTTGCTGAACTGCGAAGCCTTGCGGGCCTTCTTGAGACCGGCCTTCTTACGCTCCACGACGCGGGCGTCGCGGGTCAGCAGACCGGCCTTCTTCAGGGTCGGGCGGTAGCCCTCGACGTCGACGTCGTTGAGCGAGCGGGCCACGCCGAGACGCAGCGCGCCGGCCTGGCCGGCGATGCCGCCGCCGTGGATGCGGGCGATGACGTCGAAGCGACCCTCGAGCTGCAGGGCGGCGAAGGGCTCGTTGGCGACCTGGCGGTGCAGCGCGTTCGGGAAGTAGTCCTCGAAGGCGCGGCCGTTGATCGTCCACTGGCCGGTGCCCGGGACGATCCGGACGCGGGCGACGGCCTCCTTGCGGCGACCGGTGGCGCGAGCCGGGGCGATGGTCGCCGGGCGGGCCGGCGTGTCGACCGAAGCGGCGGACTCGGAGGTGTACGCAACGCCCTCGGCGTTGGTCTCGTAGGTCTCCTCGACCTCGCCCTCGACGATGTTCTCGGTGTTCTCAGTCATGTCCTGGTCCTGGCTCACTGGGCGATCTGCTTGATCTCGAACGGAACGGCCTGCTGGGCCTGGTGCGGGTGGGTCGGACCCGAGTACACCTTGAGCTTCTTGAGCTGCTGGCGGCCGAGCTTGTTCTTCGGCAGCATGCCCCAGACGGCCTTCTCGATCGCCTTGCGAGCGTCCTTGTCGAGGATCTCGCCGATCGGGGTGGCGGTCAGACCACCCGGGTAACCCGAGTGACGGTAGGCCAGCTTGGTGGTCGCCTTGTCGCCGGAGAGGGAGACCTTCTCGGCGTTGATGACGATGACGAAGTCGCCGGTGTCGGCGTTGGGGGCGTAGATCGCCTTGTGCTTGCCACGGAGCAGGTTCGCGACCTGGACGGACAGACGGCCCAGGCGGACGTCGGTCGCGTCAATCACGTGCCAGGCGCGCTCGATGTCGCCGGGCTTGGGAGCGTAAGTGCGCACGGAAGTGCCTCTTCGTTCGTTCGGCCTCCAGGACGGTCGCCCCGGAGGTTGGTGCTTCGTCGCGAATCTGACGAACACGGCCGGCTCCCCCGCACCATCGCTGGCACAGGACCGGGCTACCCCCTCGCGGGAGCGGCAGGAATCACGACCGGACAAGGCTACGGGCCTACCCCGAGGGGGTCAAAACCTGGGAGGGCGGTTACCGTTGCCTACCGTGACTGATTCTCTCACCGTGCGTGACAACCGCACCGGGGTGGAGTACGACGTTCCCATTCTCGACGGCACCATCCGCGCCGCCGACATCGGGAAGATCAAGGCCGCCGACGACGCACCCGGCTTGGCCGTCTACGACCCCGGGTTCGTGAACACCGCATCCTGCCGCTCCGCCATCACCTACATCGATGGGGACAACGGGATCCTCGAGTACCGGGGCTACCCGATCGAGCAGCTCGCGGAGAAGTCGAGCTTCCTCGAGGTCGCCTACCTCCTCGTCCACGGCGAGCTGCCCACCAAGGAGCAGTTCGAGCAGTGGGTACACGAGATCACGTACCACACCTTCGTGCACGAGAACATCAAGGGCTTCATGCAGGGGTTCCGCTACGACGCGCACCCCATGGGCATGCTGATGGCCTCGGTCGGCGCGATGTCCACCTTCTACCCCGACGCCGGCCTGATCGGCGACCCGGCCAACCGCCATCTCCAGGTGGTCCGGATGATCGCCAAGATGCCGACGCTGGGCGCCTGGGCCTTCCGGCACGCGCAGGGCAAGCCGTACGTCTACCCGGACAACGACCTGTCCTACACCGCGAACTTCCTCTCCATGCTCTTCAAGATGAGCGAGCCGCGGTACGCCGCCGACGAGCGGATCGTGAAGGCCCTGGACACCCTGTTCATCCTGCACGCCGACCACGAGCAGAACGCCTCCGCCAACGCGGTCCGCGCGGTCGGCTCGACCCAGGTCGACCCGTACTCCGCGGTCTCGGCCGGCATCGGCGCCCTCTACGGCCCGCTGCACGGCGGCGCCAACGAGGCCGTCCTGCGGATGCTGAAGCGCATCGGCAGCAAGGAGAACATCCCCTCGTTCATCGAGGGCGTGAAGAATGGCGACGAGCGCCTGATGGGCTTCGG
>Ga0131853_10013566_pt1 | contig 14943 bp, 12 predicted proteins | sample TergutLab28metaG_FD_92764 | JGI IMG/M metagenome (GOLD analysis project Ga0131853, IMG submission 92764) | Labiotermes labralis P1 segment gut microbial communities from Petit-Saut dam, French Guiana - Lab288 P1 (version 2) (version 2) | ecosystem: Host-associated > Arthropoda: Insects >... | reverse complement strand
TCTACATGTTTCGAGCACATGTGCTCGAAACATGTAGAGGCATGAAATAAAACTTATTGTGAAACAAATTTTGTGCATCAAGTTGATTAAATACTGAGATAAATATACTGAGATGCACGGTCAACAAAACGTCAAAACTGACGAAGATTTGTTCCTGCAAGTCAAGGATTCACTTGAGATCTGCGCTGTTTTGGGGGTTTTTGCGCTGCGTAGGATGATAGCTTGTTTCGGGGCAACGTGTCGTGCCTGCCTTCAAACGTCAAGCAGTCCCAGACTGCACCACCCTTCTACGCTGCGTAAAATCCCAAAAGAGTGCAGGTCTCATTTACACCGCAGCGGAAGCCTGAAATTACGCAATGGAAGCACATCTTTGGAAATGAGCTGGGAAAAATGTATAAGTATGACAGCCGATGGTGGCAGAAAGACCGACGTAGTAGGACGATTATATGGGTTTGCAGGAACGGGAACTGTGACGGTGTGATGTTGTTGCTTTTCATTAGTTATCAAAAGGGCCTGTGCTACGAAAGTATGGCAGACGTTGCGGACACTGAATTTAAAAGTGAACTACATGGACGCAATTGTTTGAACCACCGTCGATTGCGACATTTTTTGGATTAAGTCGGATTGGAATATGACGGATGTTGTCTACTAACTGACAGTGCGATGGCTGAGTAGAGGCACAGCCTTAAGTAGATATTAGTGTCTCCAAAACTGAATAGACCTCATGGCAGAAAAGGGGGAAATTACACCACGGTTATCTGGTGAGAAATTATTCTGACTGTCCCATTTATTGTGGTATAAGAATTTTTCTTAACTCAGTTTGAAGCTTCGAGGAAGGAAGGTAAATTACCGTGTGACATGTTTGTGATGTGAAGACCTGTGAAGTGAAACTGAATTTGCTCCACCAGCGTATCAACGAACATCATGATTAACTTTTCGCCACTGTCCTGAGTTTGGGAATGGCATGGCATTCCGTCATTACGTTTTAGACTTTTGAACGTCTTGGAGAGGAGAACAAGGCAGGCAGTGTACGTGTAACGTAATATCGAGGCGCGTTCTTATAACCGTTGTTGTCGTGGGAAAGCAATAAGTATTACCTATTCTGAGTGTGTGTCAGTAGCTTTAGTTATCCAGTATGCAGAGCGCGTGGGCCGTGTTATATTGCCATATGTGGTATGTCCTGCTGTACAATATGTTTCCACTTTGTATTATAAACTGCGTGATTTTCGGAAAAAAAAAGTTTCGAACATAAAATGTGTGTTGTTTTCTTTACAACTTTCATGTGAAACATGCCTCGTTCTAAGAAGAATTCAGAGAGATATTGTCATTAGTGTAGAAACTTCACACCTTGAATTTTCACGACAGATTTTCTAACGGTACTGAAATATAAAACGTGAAAATCCGTAAATGGGAACCGTGTTGTTCCTTGCTTTTCGAAATTTTGCGAACGCCCCTAAAACCGCTCAATACCTATTATATTCGCAAATTGGCGGCCATTGTCAGATTGTTGACACAGGGCCGGCCTTAGGCCATTTGGCCAGATTTGACGCAATCTGGCCCCGCGCTAATGGGGGATATGCACATTAGTAATTTTTAAAAATACGCAGTGTGATACCACACAAAACTCTCGGACTGATTTTGTGTTGAGAGTACAAAACAAATCATTGATTTAAACAAAAAATATGTTGTATATGCACATGTCTGTGCACTGTAACTTCCAGGGGCCCACCACAATGATCGCGTTGGCTAAGGCCGGCGGAACTGACAGGCCATTAATGAATTGGAAAAGATGTGGGAGGAAGCGTTTCTAGCATAATTTGTAACGCTGATCCTTGGGAGGGACTGAGTTCGCTAACGAAAATGTCACTCAAGATAGGCTGAGTTCGGGCCGAGAGTCTAGAAGTGGCGTGTTGTCCACTGAATTGCTGAATGTGAAATCTGGTGGTACATAAAGTAACCAGTACGCTTAAAGGGGCCAGGAGTGGAACTCGTGTCGGGATACTCGCTCACTGAGTGGGATTGATAGAAAATATAGAGTCCTATTTTATCTGGCCCATATCGTTGGGCACTTCCTGTCGGCTTCGCCTATATTATCGCATGAAACGTGGCTGTCTCAGCGACCCGTCTGCATCAAATCTGTCGCGTTCATCCTCAATGGCAAGAGCATTGCAATATGGGTGTTTGTTGTAAGACGCTAATATAAATGTTGTTAATTCAGACGAAAGAAATAGACCACATTCTCATTCTGGTTAGCAGGGAAGCTTGGTTTCTTCTCAGTGGGTACATGAACTCCTTGTGTAACAAATTTTTTTTTGTTTTGTTTTTGGAGCAACACCCCCCACTGGGCCAGGGCCTCCTCCTCCATGAGGTTTCTAGATCACACACAACGACGAACCACACTCGGTAGGACTTCTCTGGGCGAGTGATCAGCTCGTCGCAGAGACCTATACCTGACAACACGCAACACTCACAACAGACAAACATCCACACCCCCGCTGGGACTCGAACCCACATTCTCAGCAGGCGAGCGGCCGCAGGCCTATGCCGTAGACCGCGCGGCCACTTGGACCGGCCGAATAACAGGTATTGGTCTACAGAAATTCCATGTCAATCTACTGTCATTAGGTAATGTTAAGGTTCCTGTGTTGGACTATTTTTGTCGTTCGACCATAAATTCACATCGATGTTGCATACATTTTGACACCATTTTTTATCACCTGTTCGACTGTGAGGGAGCCTGTGCACTTATTTCAGCAAGACAGTCCGAGGCTCAGATCGCAGGCAGTTCTGTATGTTGTTGACAGCGTGTTTTTGGTAATAGAATAATAAGCATGGAAATGTAGCCTCCGCGTTCACCAGTTCTAAGCATACGCTGTAGATTTTTCACGTGTGAGGCATTTTAAAGAACAAAGCGTGGGCCTATAGTGATAATCCTCAATGAATATGATGTGAAGAAAAAGATATTTAGCCTGCACAAATTCAACGTACAAGGAGCAACATGTTTGTTAGGTGCGATGTGTGTCTGCGAGCCGAAGGACACAATTTCTAACACGTTGTTTAGGTATGGTGAGTAAACCCCGAATATTAACTTCAGTACACTGAAGTAAAACGGCTTGGACCCCGACTTACGGCAGATTGGACTAGCAATAACCGTTGGGCTTCCTGCCGCTATACAAAATGGTTTGAAAATTGACCGTCTATTTGTGCAACGTGAGGTAATAACCTTGTATAATGCCACGGACTGCAAATTCTAATTCAACTGAACGTATTCGTTTTTCCCTCATTTCTCCTAATTGTGATTGCCAGTTTCGTCTAACGTGTATTTATTTCCACTTTTGTCTAGCGTATGTGTGTTTCCTAGTTCCGTCAAACGTGTATGTGTGTTTCCTAGTTCCGTCTAGCGTGTATGTGTGTTTCCTAGTTCCGTCTAACGTGTATGTGTGTTTCCTAGTTACGTCTAACGTGTATGTGTGTTTCCTAGTTCCGCCTAACGTGTATGTGTGTTTCATAGTTCCGTCTAACGTGTATGTGTGTTTTCTAGTTCCGTCTAACGTGTATGTGTGTTTCCTTCTTCCGTCTAACGTGTGTGCTACCTAGTTCCGTCTAACTTTAAGTGTGTTTCCTAGTTCCGTCTGACGTGTATGTGTGTGTGTGTGTGTGTGCAAGTTCCGTTTAACGTGTATGTGTGTGTGTGTGTGTATGCGTGCGCAAGTTCCGTCTGACGTGTGTGTGTGTTTGCTAGTTCCGTCTAACGTGTATAACCCCAGTCACATTGTCCTCTCTCCAGCCACGTCGGACCAACCATCTGCCCTTTGTTTATCTTGCTAGTTGTGGAAACCGCGGAAGTAGCTCTGAGCGCTTATTTGGCGCGTCAAGTAAAGCAGACAGTTGTACACACCGCATTAAAATGTTGCAGTATTTATAGGAACGTTACGGGACAGGGGTGACCAACTTCTTGCGATTTGGAGTTACTGAATTTTTATATTTTTCACATTAAATGAAGATATATTTTGTCTGTTGGATTATGTTGGATTTAGAGTTTCCTGCGACTGTAAATGTATAAATGTAATAGCCTACACGATGTGTTGTTTTGTATGGGTGTGAAACTTGGTCGCGCGCATACAGGGAGGAACTGAAGCTGAGAGTGTTCGAGAATAGTGTGCTCAGGAAGATAGTTGGGCCTAAGAGGGATGAGGTGAGAAGGGAGTGGAGAAGACTACATCATAAAGGGGAACTTTATGATCTGTACTCACCAAATATTACCTATTCGGATAATCAAATGAAGAATAATGGGATGCGCGGAGCATGTAGCACGAATGGGGAGAGGAAAGATGCGTACAAAATTTTGATGGGAAAACCTGATGGAAGGAGACCATTGATAGACCAGGAGGATAATATTAAAACGGTCTTTAAGGATCGGGATGGGGAGGCATGGACTAGATTGATCTGGCTCAGGATAGGGTCAGGTGTTCGTGACTAGTGAATGCGGTAATGAATCTTCGGGTTTCATAAAATGCGGGGAATTTCTTGACTAGCTGCGAACCGGTTAGCTTCTCAAGAAGAACTCTGCTGCATGGAGTTAGTTTAGCCTACATGTCACATACGATGATGTCCATCTTTGTCGCTGTTGATAGTTTCGTTTATTCTGTTATTACGATTCGTGAAAGTTATCGTACCGTTTCGAACTTCTCCGTCGCCCTCGGCCTGTCAATAAGAGCCTGTGACTGTCAACACCTGCATTATTTCAAACATTCACTATGATGGATCTACCATGCGAATTTATAGAATTGCCGTGTCGTGAACCGGGAGTCCATCGCATATTCGGGACTTCGGAGTCTCTGGTTGTACTCGGAAAATAAAGCAGTCATTTCCTCGAAGAGGGAGAAATTTGCCGGCCTGTCTGTGCATATCGGATTGTAGCTGTGGACACAACCGGCCATTTGCAAGTCTTATTGCTTTCTCTCATAATTCGTGTCCATTATTAAACTTAGAAGGCAAATGCTGTATTTTTTTGTTTAAATAATCTCATTCTTTTCAACTTAAGATGTTATTTAGACGAGCGGAAGGATGATTAGTTTATCTGCTACTGCAGCCATTTCATCCGGTAATATTTACAAAACACTGGTCATGGAATGGATGAAGTATAATGTAGCCTTATTCAAAGGACAAGCTGCATGATGAGCCGCTTTTGCATTCATTACGATTTATAATTACATTTTAATTCTTTCTCGTTTGTAGGATTCTTATAAATATTACCGGGCAGGCTAGTACGGCGGTAACACTCTAGACTTGTGTGCGGGAGGTACCCGGTTCGAGTATCATAAACTGTATAATCGATTTGTGGTTGGGTCGATAGTTAGACGACTGGGATCCGTGGTTGAAGCTGAGGGATTTGAGGACATCGCATTGAAGATTCCATGGTTTGAGAACAGCCTTTTAAGGGCTAACTGATTTGTTCTGTATGAGTGGTATACCTTATGAAATAAAACACCTGACACCATGTTTTTTTGGTTGATAATAAAGCCCTTCAATCAGAATGCCAATGAATAACATGTTGATCGTCGAAGAATGGCTTAATAACCGCAACAGTCTCAAGTTTCTAGCCTCCTCAGTGCAGTACAAGTAAATTTTGAACCGTGCATATGAATAGCTTAACTGCATTGTTTAACCTTTTAAAGATGAGTGGTTAGTATATATACCGCCACGTTTAACGCTAAAACTCCGCCTTTGGTTCGCACAGTGTTTTTGTATGATTCTTTCAATAAGCAGCCAATATAACATAACAGATTATCTTTCTAATGGAAGCACAGTGTGTTCTTTGCGAGGTACGAACTGAGTTTTTTTTTATATATGTAGTGTAGAGTGGGTTTAGGTTGCGGAGGGTGGAAGGACGTAGTGTAGTAGCTAAATACGAAAGGGACTTGCCCATACCAAAAAACTCGACTTTGGCAGCGTTAGACTGCTGCCCATAGGTCTATGGGTGAATATGGATGCCCAAGCGAAGTACAGTCTGCGCCGTCATTTACAGTGGATCCGAGTCACTCGGCGTGTAAAATTGACCTTAATCAGTCTGCTTCTTCAGGTTAGACAGACTTATTGGTATCTTTGTGTAAGAAAATCTGGCACGAATAATTGTAATTAATGGAAGACGAGTAAAATCATGCAAGGAAACTGCGAAAGACTGGAACTGTGGCGCCATTTGTACGCGTAGTGTACTTCCGTTGTCAGGATTAAAAAAAATTAAACCATAGGTGCACAAATCCTGGGCGCCAGTTCGCCATGGCGACTAAATATTTTACAGTAACATCTAATATATTTGGACCCTCAGTATGCCATGTGTTTCATGTGACACTAGAATTTTGAAGTGTCTTTTGGGTTTTTGGAAAATTGGTGCCCCCCTGATTGAAAGGGCCCCCCCCCCCCACACACACAGACAGAAAGCTCGTTAATGAATATACGCAATTTAGAATTACCACGTCCTTCTTGAATGAACCTTACTTGTGAATTCCTACCTTCACCCATCGTTTGAGGACAGGGTCAGAATGGTCAAGGTCATGCACGGAGGCGCAGATCATTACATGCAACACAACAGTGAGACTTAACTCGTACTCATGGGGTACTCGGGGTGAAGCGGATGGGTGTTGAAGCTGACCATTTACCTTCATCTAGTGCCATTGGTAAGAATGAGTAGAGCTATACCTCCATTGTCCCTAATGCTTTCATTGTACCTGCACGGACAGCTTACGTTTCGTTTACCTTTCGTTACATTCCTCATAATTTTAAGGCACATGACAACAATCGTAAAGATTATAATAGTGTATAATTTTGTGTCCGGAAATGACGTCATACGTAAGGTTACTGTATTTGGATAATGACGAAAGGTATGTTGTCATCCGTTAGATTGCGTGCAAGTTCTATTACTGTTTGTTTGATTTTTAACAGACCATTGTCATCTGTCCGTTTTAGTTTGAGTAATGCTGATTGGTTTAAATAATCTCGTGCATTTATGAAGAGCTCCTTGTCTTTTGTGCTACTGCATATTAAGGCCGGAATTTTATAAATTTGGATTTCAAATGTTCTAGACTTATTAGACACTGGGATTAGTTTTAAGTATCTTTCTCTTGAATTAGTTAATTTCCAAGGATGGTCAACTATCCGGAATGACGATAATCGTAAGCTACCAGACATAAAGTACCCGTCACTAGGATAGCGCCTGTTAGCGTACCGATGTGTTAGGCCATTCATATTTTAACGATACTGTTGTTAATGGTCGCTGTGTCTGTTACATGTCGCCACGTTTCAAGTATTAACCACTTATTTTCACAACACCATATAATTTCGTTGAAGATCGTATTTTATATTTTAAAAATTCCGTCAATACCATATGCATATTTTTCATGTCTGGCACCGCACACCATTTCGAGATTTTAATTTCGGTGTCGCTACCCTTAGCCACATCTCAGAAGTTCTTACTGCTGGCATACTCTTGGTCTTGTTTGTGACCGGGGGGGGGGGGGTAAAGGGTTTTGCAATTAAAGAACGGCATTCCACAGACACTGATCTGCGTATTTAGAGGTTATTCGCATTTAATGTTACAAATTCCGTCTCTTCGAGAAATAGATTTGAATTTTAGATGACAGTACTGCCCTCGATTTGATGTGCACATTTTCTTTCCTGCCTAGTTTTGTTTTCTGGAACCTCTAAACAAGAGACACGCATAGCAACACAGAGGAGAATACTTACCGTCGAAAGTGAACGGGTAAGTCGAACGTGTTATCTGAAGGAGGAATGTATGCAGGCGCAGTTCCTTTGTAGTGCATTATGAAGGCGTGTAGGGAAAGTAGAAGTGAAGTTCCACTTCCACTAGCTTCCGTACTGGATTGAGGCACGTCACCAGCTCTATGTTCCAGCCACTTTACTCCCGGAGACAAAGTCTCTGGTACCCATTGAATAGGAGGCTGTGTGGACCCCAGTGTTGGTCTGCCAGGAATCGAACCCCGGATTGTTCAGCCCATAACAGTCTGGTTATTGTACCGACTGCGCCATCCCGGTTTCTGTCAGAATGATTTTCAAAATAAAGTGACAAGGATCGAATTGTTTGGTTTGAAGCTAAATAAAAGTAAGGGAAATAAAAGAAAGTAAACTTGTTCCAGCGCATGCCTTGGTGAAGTTTGGGGGAGAGAAGGTGTAACATGTCTGGTGCAGATCTGGTGAGAGGTGACATTGGGACGCAGCCTTCCCGTAAATGTGACCACTGCTGTTTTCTCATCCCACTGTTACGTCTTTCTCTATTCATCTCTCCCTCTCTTTGAGAGTAGATATAACGCGGTCCCTCCATGCCCCATCCTACAATCTTGTTCTTCTCCCGTCCCCTGCTGGCACTTCCTTTCTCGCCGACACTCGGATTTATTTATTGCCTCCTTGTCTCCTTTGACCCCGGCAGAACGGTGGCACCATTGAGACGAATCTATGGGCCGTTTTAGATTATTGTGGCTTTCTCTCTTTATTTTATTTTATTTCATTTTATTTCATTGCTCTCGATGCTCGTACACAATTTCGTCGACGGCAAGGAGAAAAAAAGTTGGGGTGATATACATAGATATTCTACGTTTAACCCATTGTCAAGTAGTGGAGGAACTGCGTGCGGGGGGCTGCGAGGTCCAAAAGCTGCAGATCACGTGGCTTGTTGCGGTGAAGACCCTAAAACAAGGTACTGACGACGGCGAAATTGCCACTTGATAATCCAGGATGAAGTAACTGTCCACAGCGACAGATGTCCACTTAATGTCATGGGGCTTACGGGCAGTTGTGAGATATAGCAGTGGCGTACCGAGGAGGGGGGTTGCGGGTTCAAACCCCCTCCCCCCCCCCCGAAATTCCGAAGGCCCTCCAAAATCGTGCCAAACTCAACCCGATTGTGAAAAATGTTAAAAATTGCCGAATTTAGGAAGCAAACACCCCAAGATGTTCGGAAAAAAGGCAGTAAAATTCTAAAACTACCTAGGTTCGCGTCGTTTTACATTAGCAATGACAAATGAATTGGTTGTCATCATAAATAGTCTTAAATTACCAAAAATAAAAAAAAAATTATATGAATTGAAATTTCTTGTACCAAATTACAGCTGCCTCCAGAACCCCTGACTAGGGAGCTACCGTCCCAAGATCCTCTTTCTCTCTGTCCTCAAGTGCATTTGTTGAACCCACCCTCGAACAAAATTCCTGGGTACGCCATTGAGATATAGTACGAGAAGTTGTGAGAAATCGCAATTGATGGAGAAGGAGGAATATGTGATATCAGTAGGATAGGAATGTAGAATTATGTTACTATTACGTGCAAGTTATAACCTATAACAACTCGTATACCAGATAATTGTATTGTACATTAACCTTTGCAGACAATTAGAAGCAGAAATGCTATCCATACGCGAGATAAGAAAACAGCAGATTGTTAATGAAATGTTGCTGCAAAATAATGCCAGTGGTACGCATGACAGTGTCGTGTAAACTGTTCGTGTGTAGGCTAAACCACAGTTGCTATTACAGAGCAGTGTGTGCATAAAATATGTTATCTGGTACGAAACTTAAAGCCGGCAAAAGCGTTTAGGATAGAATATTCAAATTTCTTGCATTTTGAATTACTTTTCTATGTTTAGGTTCAGATTTTCTATCTGTCCTTCGCCAGAATTTGGAAACGACACTATCACACTGTCAGGAAGATGATAATGAACAGGTCTTCAGGCATTTGACGCCGTGTATCTTAGCGTACACTTGCAATAAACAGCCATTACTTCCCTAAACGGCATTCGCCGATTGATATTTCTGATGTAAGCCCACGGCGTTCCCTGTGAGGTACGAAATGAATATTTGTGTATAGGATCCATATTTTGTCTGACAACAGTTCTTGGCCACTTCCGGCGGCTACTCCACCGCTTGTGTGGACGGTCGAATGAGTGGGGTAGGTCACCACATGATCGAGCCGACAGGAAGTGACATCTGAAAATTGTCAGATAAAACAATGGCCCTCTTTAATGTATATATATATTTCTACCAATGCTACATAGTCATTTCATCTTAAGTAATAAATTGCGGTCCAATAAAATATTCCATTACATAATAAAACCAACAAATGCGCATGTATAAAATATGTTTCATTCGTGTGCGTTTTTTGGTTCAGTACGTAAGTTTAAACATTGCTTTAGTGCACGGATATGAACATATTAAGCCATACTCATCGTAATCATAATAAGTAATGTCTTTAGGAGGACGAGCAGACGATGCCTGGGAGGCATAAAATACAGCAGTTCTATTTCGGATGTAGAGGAGCACTGAACAAAATTGTATTATCTCACTGTTTTCGTTTTCTAAGGACCGATGTACTTTATTTTCAAACTGTGCCCTAGTCACAACTGGAATAAATTGTGCACCGTAACACATTAGCCCACTTACGCTTAACGTTAACATGGCATGTTTGTGTCCAGTGTATTTGTGTAGACCTATTTCGATCGTAAACGATCCCTATCACCATCAGAAAGAACTCTGAATGATATCAACAGAAGTGTGGCCAACCAAATGTTTTACAGTAGACATTACACAAAAGCCAGATGTAAATGTATTATTTCTGCAATGTTTAGTGTAAAACTTGTGGTTATCTCCACTTTTTATGACGTTTTTACATGTTCTGGCTGTTAATGTTTAAGGTGGGAACATGAAGGGCAAAATTGTAAAGGAAATAAACTTGACATATTAAAGTGAACTGTAAGATAATGTAAAATGCATTTCAGTTCCAATGATTAGTCCAAAATGTCTTGTTCTTTTCATAGTATTCATTTATGGCCTATGTTTGCCATGCCGTATAATATAATTAATCTCAGTGACTGTGTTTCTGCTTTCGTTTTGCAAAGTTTTGTCCAGGCTTTACTGCACTTCCATTCGGTAACGTTTTGCAGGTCTGTAGAAGTCGAGACGCAAGGTCTCCGCCGACACACCAGAACACAAACACAGTGAAAAGGTAGGCATGTATGTATGTTCAAATCAACGATCGCAGTATCCGAGCGACATAAGGCGGTACGCGCTCTAGACCGCGCGGCAGTTACGATTTCAGACTTGCTACCATGAACTGAATAACAAATGCACTGTAAATTTATAACGACACTTACGGTTAATCACGTGACGTCACCAGATGTTCAGTACGATAGTCGCGTCATATCCTTTCTTTCCCTTATTACGCTACCCACAACTGTGCCCTTCGACACAGCCGCACTGAGCCCCTGGTGCTCCGTGCAGAGCGAATCTAGTGTCAGCCCGTGTCGCCGGTGCGTAATGCGACTCCAAAACATTTTGCCCTTGCATGAACGTAAACCGTATCGCCGCTGTGTTCTGTGTTTTGTCATCTTGAAACTTCATCAGATGAAGATTATGGTGGCATTATTTTGGTCGTCAGTGGTTCAACTCCAGTTGGTTTTTAAACAAGGAAGTTGTAATAGCCAATACGGATAAACGGGTTTTCCAATTTTTCGGTTAATTTTTGTGTGTATTTGATTAAAATATGATTCGGTTGTGACTCGACCATGTATTTTATGAGACTTGATTCAGTATTTAGAGACGTGTTGATTAGTTAACCCTTTAAATACGAGAAAACTATGAACCTCCAAGTTTTAACAGTAAAGATTCTGCGTTCTGCTCACACAGTTTATGTATTTATGTGTTCTCTGTGGATCTCGGAACGAACATCGGTTATTTGCGTATACAGCATTAGTGAATTGGTTTTTATAACAGAGACGGAGTGTGTTTGCTGCGCGGTACGGGCTGAATCTGTAGTGTAATGCCGGTTAAGTTTCGTCACAATTGTCAAACGTTCAGATGACTTTACACTACAGCATGATAGTTGAATAAAGAGAGACCAAGTTGATGTCACTTGTTTTATTTTTATTTAATTATTTAATGCTCAACATGTTTAACATCCGAAACATGTTGAGCATTAAATAATGAAATAAAAAAGCAAATTATATCAAGTTGGCCTCTCTTTATTCAACTATCAAGATGATGCACGGTCCAATAAACATAAGATTCACTACAGCGTGAGTTGCTTGACAGAGTTGGGGGTTCGATCCTTGTGGTGCTAGTTACATGACAGTCACAGTAGGCACGTGCCTTCGGTTAATTCCTGTGTAGGGAAAATTATTGGAAACAATAATACTAAAATAGTTCATACGTGAGCAAATAAGTAAAAATACCGGTCATTGTTATCATGAGGATATGAAACAAAGTGAATGTATTGATCAACGAAACATCTATTTCATTATGATTTTCAGACCTTCTTATATCGTTTCACACTACGAGGAAAGTGTCCGAAGTCTTGGTGTCACGTGACCCCAGAAATTATACCTGAGCACTGCATATTTGACATTTGTGGCGGATAACATTCTTCGATGTACCATCCTGCTGTTTGGATAGGCTTACACAACAACCCCTGTCTTCGTGTGTATCGTTCATTGTCGCTAGAGTCGTTAACAAACAGGATGCTGGCTACCTTGCGCAGTTTCAGATGGAGGCTCTGGCATATACATGAAACGGAGGGTTGGTTCGGATCGCCTGGCTGGGGAAATAAAATTTTGTTTCTGTTTCTATTCTTGTCGTCGTCGTCAACATCATTATCATCATCATAAATATCGTCATCATCATCATCACCATAAATATCGTTATAATAATACTTTATCACTATCATTATTTTTATCGAAATTATCATTATCGTCGTTATCATCGTACGCAGTTCACGGAACGAAGTAGCTACTCATTTTAAATTAATAATGATAAAGAGTAGCGCCGGTCTGAGGTACCGTTTGTGCTAGTATATACCCACCCACCGGGCAGGTGGTTACTAACGTTTCGATGCAGCATTTTGGTCCCATCTTCAAGGATTGTGTGTGTCCAAGGTTCGTTTTGGGCGTTTAAACTGTTGAAGTAGATGAGAGCACTACGTTGTCTTGAAAAGTCACGAAACAGTTGGTACCGTCGAAGTTACACTGCTGATATCCTAGAAGAACGGATACCTCAGCCACACTGCTGCGAAAGTATAGCAAGATAGCTAACGTACGTACGTGTACAACGTAACTTTGAGACACGTTCGTGCAACTGTTGTTGCAGTGGAACAGCAATAGGTGTTACATATTGTGAGTGTGCGTTTGTAGCGTTAGGTATCCAGTATGCAATGCCCATGCGTCATATTGCCATTTGTGACCTGTCCAGCTGTACCATGTTTTCCACATATCTCATAAACTGCACGATTTTCGAAAAAAAGTTACGGCGCATAAAATGTGTGTTTTGATTGTTTATACAACTTTTGTCTGAAACATTTCTCATTCTAAGAAGAAATGAGCGAGATATGATAAAAAAATGTGTATTGGTGTTCGTGTAAAGTAGACGTCAGATTTTAATGAAACCTGAATTTGCTCGACAGATTTTCGAAAAATATCCCAGAATCAAATTTCATGCACATGTGTCCAGTGGGTACCGAGGTGCCCCATGCGGACGAACGAACGGATGGACGGACAGACAGATGTGACGAAGCTAATAGTCGCTTTTCTCAATTTTGCCATCTCGGCTAAATGCTAACCCAGATTAAAAAGACAAACATGATACTTTGTCAAGCACAACACTTCTGTTCTGTACAACAATGGGCTGCATGTTTCGGTTTATCAGAACCATCAGTGGGCTCATTTAATACATTAACCATTCACCTGCTAACATGAAGAATATGGTGAGCTCCGAATAATGCTAGCAAAAGGCAGACGGGATTGAACTTGGCGTTTAAAGGGTTAAGGTGTTGAGCTTGACGATTTATCGTATTTGTATTTCATTTGTAGTAAACACAATGAAATGAATTAGTGTAAAATAACTCAGATCTCTTACATGCTGACACGTCTTATCGACAAGATGCTTATGTGGTCCCCAGTTCTGAACCTGACGGGCTCCTATACCCTGCATTTGACTTTACCTCTCCTTTTCCGTAAGTTTTTTTTTATTATCCCTCATTTGTATTTTTCGCAGTCATTCACACAAATCGTTTGGTACTGTGCACGCCACACGGTGCTATTGTAACACACTACCCAATACTATAACAGGAAAGTATTTGAACGTCAGTTTTCCCTTATATGAATTCTTTTGTGACTGTAGTGTACACTAACTCAAATTCCGCTGTTTCCAACGTTTTAATTCGAATATAAAATATAGTTTTAGAAACTTATTTTTGAGTCTGTGTTTTTAACATCAGGCGTGTGAAATATTCACCAAAGTGAGATCACATGCAACATTAACATTAAACATAATTTTGATGTTGACAGGTTCTTAGATTCTAACCGATGTGCTAGTGATAGGCCGACAGTCCAGTCCATGTTCCTTCACTAATCGTTCACGACACGACGCAGGAGCCTCACTCAGATTAACCGCATCGAATTCTCCTCGCCAGTCTCTTTGTCTCACTAGTGGCAATGAAGAGCCAATAGATGTCACTTGCTGTCGCTTCTTCCCTTACGGTCCGACCTGTTATCAGATTGGAGAGGCTAAACCATTGTGTTGCGACCTGGTTACCGTACTACATTTCGCACTTCGTTGTTGAAAATTGATTCACTGTTGTAACTTGATTAATTGGAAAACAGAGGTGATGCGCCTGTCGTTGTGGAATGTCAACCCTCAAACGTACACAGTACTCCTCCGAGTAAGGAAATACTAGTTCTGAGATTTTTGATGATACGTTTATTATATACGTATAGTTTATCTGAGCAACATGTTCACATTCATGGTAACTGGATGCGGGATGGGCGGCCGGGTTTCGGTGTCCGGCAGGGGCAGAGAGAGCTTTATAGTCGCCATCTCATCCACACCAGCTTTGAGCCCAGCCAGTGACTGGGGACGTCGGATATGTCCCCCCCCCCCCCCCCCCCGCCC
>Ga0131853_10013563_pt1 | contig 14945 bp, 8 predicted proteins | sample TergutLab28metaG_FD_92764 | JGI IMG/M metagenome (GOLD analysis project Ga0131853, IMG submission 92764) | Labiotermes labralis P1 segment gut microbial communities from Petit-Saut dam, French Guiana - Lab288 P1 (version 2) (version 2) | ecosystem: Host-associated > Arthropoda: Insects >... | reverse complement strand
TTTTAGCACACCCTGTATATAAAATGTGAATAATACAGGAACCAAATAAGTTAGAATTATGAAACAAACTGCATTTTGAAGAGAAAAAAAGGAGAGTATATACCATGTTTAAAATATTCAGTAACTATATTTGTTGAATAAATATATACAAAATGCAACTTTAGAGGTTAGCGGTGCGGTACGTCAACTATAGTTGACGTTAGGAGTCAAAATGTTAAGTGCTACGAGTACAACGACGACACATCTGCTCTCCAGCGGTGAGTTTTGCAAACTAAGTCGACCGCAGGGCCCTGATGACCACATCGGGAATCGAACCCGCGACCTTCCGCCGTGTAGCGCGGTTCCTCAACGAATTGCACAACCGCGAACCGCCTTGCATAGAGAAAAACTTAAACTGCACAGACTAAATCAAATCAAAACATAATCATATGTACTTGTTGCTTATGTCTGGCCTAGCAGCTCTGTTGTGTAGTTAAGATCTGAGGATTAAGACCGGACGGATATTTCAGTGTAAGAGACCAAGTTAAAGTAAAGGTAAATTTCACCCTTGAACAGACCACGAAGTTCCAGCGTGTGAGTAGAGTTATAGCTCTACTCTTTCTTTAACTCCGCCACTAAATGGAGTGGGTGGTCAGCGCCACACCTCTGCTGCTTTCCCCCGGGAAGGCCCCGGCATCCATTTTATAGGAAGCTGGGTGGACCCCACGAGCAGTTCTGGACGGATGCGGAAAATCTCGCCCCAACCGGGACTCGATCCCCGAACGTCCACCCCGTAGCGAGTCGCTATACCGACTGAGCTAACCCGGCTGTATAATATACTTCTTAATATATTTTTCCTCTGTTTGTATTTAGCGTGTTAACCTGCAGACGGTTGTATGAAGATAACACTGACCGATAAGAAATTACGTGAAAATCGTTCCACCTCCTGTCGATTTAATGGCGGTCGAACTATATTCAAATATGGCACGTTTTTGGCAGAAGCTGGTTGGGCCGCATTGCTGGTCTGCATGCTATGGACAGCAAACAGTCCTTGTGGCTCGCGAATTCCGACAGCCCTATGCTCTCAGCCAACAGCATTGTCACTGTTCTCTATTGATTACCCTCTACTTAAAACGCATCCTAATACTATCCTGCAGCCTCTGCATAAAATATCCCGGGTCTTTTCCTCGCATCAATATTTTAGAATAAGTTTTATATGTAGGAAACACTTTCACATTCGCACAGTAAAACCAACAAGATACAACGTTTCACAATTTATTTATTTCTGTAAGACGCTCTACATGTTTCAGACGGTTTTTCCGTCCATCATCAGGGGCTCAAAACTGCACATACAGCGTCAGGTATTTGTCAGACCGTTACTGCTACCTGCTGCTAGCCTCACGGCTGACGCTGTATGTGCAGTTTTGAGCCCCTGATGATGGACGGAAAACCCGTCCGAAACATGTAAGCGTCTTACAGAAATAAATAAATTGTGAAAGGTTGCATCTTGTTGGTTTTACTCTGCGAAATATTAGCGATGCACGGACCTATGAATGTTACAAGGGACAGTTTTACGTTAACAGGTCTGATGAATATCAGACATGACCACTTTCACATTAGGTCATATTAACGCTCATAGTATATGAAGAGACACTTAAAATGATTGTTATTTTCCTACTTTACGAATCACAGTAAGAGTAGACTGCAAAAACGAAAGAATAAAGTCCCTCGTTTTCCAGCAGAATTCTCCTTCCTTTGAAGTGTCTTGTATTTTATAATATTTACGTCACGTGTTTTCCTGTTGTCTTGCGCTAAAAACAAAGTTTGTAACATTTTAAGGCGAAGATTTGCCGGATTATTTAAAGTTCACAGCAAAGATGCGTCGTGCCGCATCATGGATGTTGCGTCAGGAACACAAGTGTCCTTCTGCTTTACAAAGTTTCAGATCCTTGTGTTTGAGAAGTGTGAATGTTACATGACTACCACCACATATGGAGAACTGATCAGTGCACTAGTAGCGACATGTAGCCATGTTTGTGAATAAATAATTTCCTTCTGTACACAAATGTGATTGTCATGGGTAGTTAAAAGTCTCGGTACGGATATGGCAGCTAAGAAACTGAAAATGCATTAATATGCGTAATACTGAAAACACTTCTCAAGATGTACCGACCCGCTCCGACCAAACTTCTTCTAAGGAAACTTTTAGTATACGATATTACTTTGTCGACAACTTTCTTCCCTGTGCTCAGACAAGGAAAGAGGGAAGACGGGTGAAAGTCAAAAGATAAAAAAGAACAGAAAATAAAACTTGGGCTTATCTTTATAAAACTATGCCAGGGCAAACAACGTCGTCAAAAGCAGATATTCAAATTGTTGTCATTTACATATTATTGACCTTAGCCCGCAAAGTTTCCGTACATTACATCTCCTATGGGTCATTTTGTCATTCAAATAAGTTCCTATGCACAAGTTGACTATAAAGGTAAAACAGAACAATGTATGTACAACAAGGTTACACGTTTGGTTAGGAACCGGACGTGGGGTATGTTGATTTTAAAACGCAGCCTGGCTTTACATATTTTATCGTTCCCATCATAAATACAATTGCCTGTATATTAGGGGTAAAGCATTCAACGATCCGTGTTTGAATAGAGGGCTTTTGTTTGCTGTATGCATGTAAAACACCCCTAAAATAGTGCAGTGAACTTCAGAAACACCCTGTATAACGCATCCAAAGTGACTGAGACAAAAGTCAGTGACAATTTATTGTATTGTGAACTAATCTTGAGAAAAGTATTACAGTTCGCCTTGGGTTTCACGGATTTTTGTAGATTTCCTATACAAAATTTTATCAAAATCTCCTGCTTTGGAGCGTAGCCACGCGTAGCCACTACGTGATCACAGGGTAGCCTCAGGTTTGAACTTCTCCCGTCTGTTAGTATGAAATATGAAGCCGCGTGGTTTGTTAGACAGGTGTTAGCGTTTTGGAATAACCTGCGACTTCCTTCTTCAGAACAGGGAATTAATAGTCTTATTTTTCTGCTGTGAGGATGGCTGCAGTTGGAGCCTCCGAAACGTCGCCGTCTGTACCAAACTGCACGGTCGAAGAATATACCAGTCTTCGTAATAATAGCCTGTCAAATTTAATTTTTTTCCCATGATACAACAGCCTCTAGTAGGCCAGGGCCTCCTCATTGTCGAGGTTTTACGATCGCACTAAGACACACCCCACTCGGTAGGGCTCCTTTGGAGAGTGATCGACCCGACACAGAGGCTTGTACCTGACAACACACAACAGTCACAAGAGAGAGACATCCATGCCCCTGGCGGGATTCGAACCCAATTCCCAACAAGCGAGCTGCTACAGATCCACGCCTTAGACCGCGCGGCCGCTTGGATCGGCGTTACCTGTAATTATGTTACTTAATCTTTAGACGCCTAACGTCAACTATAGTTGACGTACCGCACCGCTAACCTCTAAAGTTGCATTTTATATATTTATTCAACAAATATAGGTACCGAATATTTTAAACATGGTGTATACGCTCCGTTTTTTCTCTTCAAAAAGCAGTTTGTTTCATAACTCTAACGTATTTGGTTCCTGTATTATTCATATTTTATATACAGGGTGTGCTAAAATTAAGAAAATAATTACGGCGCCGAAAGGTTAATATTGCACAAAATGATGCCGTCTTTACGGTATTACGAATGTCATGTAGCTTATTTAGACGGCATAATTCTGGAGGCCATAATGAGGAAACTCCATTGCATAATGCATAATACAAATTACGCTAACAGCTCAGCAATGCTGTTAGCTCCAATCCATCCCACTTGACTGTTAATTGAAACGTCCACGTGAGTTACAATATGGCGCTGCTGGGCCCCGATTCTGGTGCTCCAGTGTGGATATAGACCTGTCTGGCTCTGGGGATAACAGCATGTTATCGATCCACTCCTTGACTCGCTTGTTTAGGGGTGGGTTTATCGGGGACAGCTGGTGTAAGGGCGGTGGGTGGGGAGGTTAGATATCATCTCACATGCGAGTGACGTATATTAAAAAATAAAATAAAAAACAGAAGGGGTGGAAGGGGAAAGGTTGGTTTATAGGGAGGGATTGATACAGTTTGGCGCAGGAAATTAAAATGATAAGCAGGAGGCAAAATGAGCTTTTTTTTGGTGTCTTATAGACGCGAGTGGTTAACTAATATGGCCGATTATGTTCACTTTAGACGTGTCTGCCAACAAATTTAGCAGTATTAACCTTTATGCACCACGCATCCTATATATAGGACAGACATACCGCTACACCCCAGAGTACTCTTTTCATATATGCAGTCAACAAATATATTTAATTATTTAATCAACAAATATATTTAATTATTTTTTTTTAGACTTTCTCTCACCATCTTCGTTTATTCCTCAAAAAAATGTCGTGTATTTCCTAATGTTACTCTTCTTGGTTCATAAAATATTCACATGTTACATAAATGGTGTGCTAAACTGTAAATATCCAGCTCCAGGGCCAAAGGGTTAAAGTTAGTGCCCTGCCTGTGGTAAGGAAGTTCAAGGGCGGCGCGAAATTAATTTATACCAATTTCCGCCGAATTTCGTCTTATGTTTGTGGATTGTGTTTTGTTTATTTTTAACCTACAGTATTTTGATGGAAATTCTTGAGAATTATGCAGGCTTATTGGGAGAAAATATGTGATTGATTGATGGGTTTACTGTGTATTTTAAGGAAAGTAGCTGCTCTGAGCATGATACAGATGGCGTTAATCTTGAGAATTCTTAGATATGTACATAATTTCACCTATCGCTGTCTGTCGGTGTCTGACGGCGTTATTGGGTGGTCTCCCACTTGCAATTCTGACAGAATTTTATTTTCCGTTTTGAAATTTGCGTGTCAGGTGCGTGTAAGTACGTGTTATTGTTTCGTGATTAAAGTCGGTTCTGAAGTTCTGTGACAGTATGTGTTGTCGCGTGGCAGTGATGTTCCGTGGACACGGTTCGTTGTAGTTGAGATTATATTAATAATTGTCCAACAAGATGCAACAAAAAGCAGTCTATTTATTATTCCGCAAGTTCACTCTACATGTTTCTGGTGTCAACCACACCCATCATCAGAGGGTACACAGAACTGTAACTACATCCTCCGCTACTGGTCCAGCTACCTCCCTCCAACGTGGCCAAGCTTGGCCACGTCGGAGGGAGGTAGCTGCAAAAAAATAAATATAACCAGTACGGGAGGCTGTAGTTACAGTTTTGTGTACCCTGATGATGGGTGTGGTTGACACCCGAAACATGTAGAGTGAACTTGCAAAATAATAAATACACTGTTTTGTGTTGCATCTCGTTGGACAATTATTAATAATGATCAGCGATGCACGGAAACAAACATAAAAGTTTGAGATTATGTCTGCAGTAACAAGACCCACACAGCACGTATTGCATTGTGCCGCGACTGCAGGGACCCAAACCCAGCTGTGAATACATTATAACATCCAGTAATGATAAACAAAAGAACTGCAAAGACGAGTTAAGTTATAATTCACCCTGCAACAGGCCACGAAGGACGAGACTGAGAGTAGACTTGTAGCTTTACTCGTCCTTTAACCTATGAGCTAGATGGTTGTGACCGGTTAACGCCACACCCCGGCCGCTCTACTCCCGAGAAACACCGGGTACTCTCGTAAAGGAGACTATGTGGACCTCAGGGCCGGTCCTGACGGCTGCGAACATTTCGCCCCCACCCGGATTCAATCCCGGGACCGTCCAGGCAGTAGCGATTCGCTATACCGACTGAGCTATCGCGGCCCACTTGCAAAGACAAGACAAACAACATAAAATGAGGGCAGGAAAAACAAGAGAAATGCAAAATATAATTGGAAATCTGTACAATGTAACTAAAAGGACATTGCTAAGTATGTAGGAGCATCAGCATGAGAAAATGTCGGATATTATTTAACCTTTTGACGTCTAATGTCAACTATAGTGGTCGTACCGCACCGCTAACCTCTAAAGTTGCATTTTATATATTTATTCAACAAATATGGGTACTGAATATTTTAAGCATGGTATATACTCTCCGTTTTTTTTCTCTTCAAAACGCAGTTTGTTTCATAATTCTAATGTTTTTGGTTTCTGTATTATTCTCATTTTATATACAAGATGTGCTAAAATTAAAAAAAAAATAATTTCGGCGCCAAAAGGTTAATATAATCTAGGGATATTTTATAAGTATGATTTTAAAACATTACGACGTGTAACTGTGAAATTGTCTAATAGAAAAAAGAATATAAAGCAACATATTCTACAATCAAAAATAATTCGTACGATATTTTAACTGAACACAAAATTAGTTCATATTTCAACCTTTGCGGAGTTTGTAACTCAGTTTGTGTTCTTTAGGGTTTATGACTTAGTCCTATAGACCAGCGTCTCTCAACCTTTGTGAGACCGTGGCCCTGTAAATTCCTTTTTTCGTAAGACGAGGGCCCGGTCCCAACAGATTTACTCCCCAATACCTTTCCAATTTTTTTTAAGTTCATACATTAAACTAACATAATTATTAATAATTAATTATGGCATAATCATAAAGAGTATTAGTACATTTATGTGTACGGTGTGGCATGTTGACAAATATAAAATTACATTTAAATTAATTATCAATCACTGGACTAATGAAATCTTGTAACATATTGTAGTTTCCTCAGGCCAACATCTGGGACTGAGTTTTTCGACAGATTCACGAATATTTTTCTCCTCAGAATATTTCCACTATAAAATATTTACTCATAAGCATTCTTAGAAAACTAAAATTACAAATTCCAGGAGAACCTCTCGCGGCCCGGTCCGGCGGTTGAGAAACACTGGTCTAGATGTTTACCAACTCCTCTACACTCAAGATGGAGGCCGCAGATTAGCCCTGAACCTACGATACTTCGCGGTGTCATGTCAAGAAAATCGCCATTATCCATAATGGGGCGGTAACAGAAAATATAAATCTCAGAAATAATACATTTCCCGATCATTAGCGTCTGATGCTTTTGTATACTAGTCAAAGGCCACTTATGCCCTTCTCGCTTTCATTCATTGCAGACGTCTTGTTAAGTTAATGGTTGTTAGGTAGATACAGTTTGGAAGAGGGACTTGTCATTGTTTATCGGATATGTGATAAGATGTAACATTACAATAGTGTAAATATTATTCATACTGCTTTTTGTGTATTTATGTATGTATGTATGTCTATTAGTGATTACGCAAGACCAAATTACCATAAGACCGTAAGACAGGAAAAACTTCCTATTGTAAGATTGCCTAGCAGGGGGTGGAAATTCAATAGAAGTAAAAAAAAATTATTATTCTGGCTTCGTTGGTTTGTGTGCCACGGGGGAAAAAACATTGGGAAGTAGTAGATGCTGGTACTGATATCTGATGAAAACAGTTGGTAGTAATAGTCAATGTATTTTATTTTTTCTATTCCAACAGAACACTTATTGATTTAGTGGCCCCTGTTACCATTGTTACAAAAATTCAAACAGATGCAAAGCCGATTCTAACTACAGGGAGTGTGCTGGGGTGAGGAAAAGGGGAACCTAGAAAGTGATATAAATGTCTTGTCAACTAACTTTTCCTTAATAGGTTATTCATATATATATATATATATATATATATATATATAAAATAGAGAGAGAAGAGGTCCAAAAACTTCTGATAATATATTATAAACATGTATATTATATGACATATTTCCTTCCTGTTCAAGATATTTCATCGGTGTAATTCTCCTTTCTCTGTTTCCTTCCTTTTTTAGAGGTAAATCTACAAGGGAAATGTCACATTCCTCCTAATAATTCACCTTCCCTTACACAAAAACAAAACAAAACTCTTTTGTCTCTCCTTAACGATTCCGGCGTTTTAACTGTTTCAGAAAGAAATGCGTTTGGACATGAGTAAACATAATGTATTCCTTTTAATCTCCTCCCTTAGCACGCCACAGTATTACATTTATGTTAGCATGGCTTCCGCAATGAAATATTTCAACTCTTTCCAAAGCAAGAATTGTATTCAATTAACTTTACACAGTATACGTCAGCACGTCAGTGTTTTAAGGGCCTGAAGATGACTAACGTTTAGTCGAAACATGTAGCCTTGCTTAAGAATAAAAAAGATTATGCTGACATATACTGTGTAACGTTAATTGAATTACAAGCACATCGTGATGCCTCCATTCAGATCGAATTGTATGTCTGTTCATACCGCACAATAGTGAAGTTCAGTCTGTTAACAGGTTTCTAAGAAGCCATTGCTGTTTATCGTGATAATGATACAAAACACCTTCTGCATAGACACCAACATTTAATGTTAAAGCGAGTCGTACACGCGGTAACCGCTGCGTTTTGGTGGGTCAAATTTTAAGTGCTTTTTAGAGTTTATTTCTTCTTGCAGTAAAAAAAATGAAAGGGCGCAACATATAATATTAGAATAGGCAATAAATTACGGTGTGTGATAGGATCAGTATGTGCGCATCTGATTCGCTCGCACATTACGTATTGAATTCCAAGCATGACAGATGGACTTAATCATTAAACGGTCTCAAAATGTACCTTGAATTCACCTGCAATAAATACTCAGTCCTTGACAAATGGCGTTAAATGGCAGGCGGGTTCGAAATATTCGTATTTACACGAAGGAAGATATTAATTAACGATTTTTCAAAAGATCTTTTATGTTTATAAAAATAAGTTCGGAAATTTAGAGCTATAAAATCTCTGTATTTGTTACAATGTTACTACACAAGCTAAATTTGGAGTATTTCACTACTTCGCCTTTAGTTGGAAATCAGCGAATAGATTTGCGCCGTCCATATTGGGTTTTTTATTTGTTTTTCTTTTCTGGGAAGTGGCAAGTTGAGAGGCTTCGCCACTTCAGCACTTATCTGCCACGTTAGAGTATTAGTTAGTTAATGAGATGGTTGGCAGTTCTGAGTATCTGTGTTCTGCTGGTGGGAAGTTTTGTAGTATTTCTACCGAGTTTCTTGTGTGTGCAGGAAACAAAATTAATCGGTTTGATGTAATTCTTTCTTATATAATGAATAAGAATATTATTACTCTTACGAATGAAATTGTTGATCCTGTTTATGATATAAAGGCGTAGATGGGTGGATAATATTACGATGGATCTCCAGGAGGTGGGATGTGGGTATATGGACTGGATTGGGCTGGCTCAGGATAGAGACAGGTGGCGGACGCTTGTGAGTGCGGTAATGAACCTCCGGGTTCCGTGAAATACGAGGAATTTCTTGACTAGCTGCAAACCAGTTAGCTTCTCAAGAAGGCCTCTGCACCATGGAGTAAGTAAGTAAGTAAGTAATATTTCATGTGGTGTAGGCATCTGGGTAGTTTGAGTATCGTCGAGGTATTCCAGCTAATCCTAGGAAGTGTCGTGGGAAGAACGTTACGTTTATCCGTACGAATATAACAGCGAATCGGGCCTTCAATTTCGAGGGAAATTTTCACTGGAAATTGAAGCTGCATATTGCTACGAAACTTTTTTTTTTTTTGCGTATCAAACTGTAGGGTGTCACAACCCAGAATGTAACAATATGCGTCTGTACCATCGCAAAAATATCAAATTTCGCATTTGCAACGTCTGTTAAGAGGATGCCTTACACTTCTCATAAATTTACGGAGCTATCCACCTACCGGGCAGTACGTGAACTAACCCAGTCTCAGCAAGTATGAGGGGGAAATTAAATTGAATATCAAAAGTGTGGAAAGGGTCCCTTCAAACTTTATCACTGAGTTAACTTCTGACTTTGACAGGGTGTGTACCGGACCACAAGTAAACTGCGCAGCGTACAGTTGACTAACGTACATCATTTAGAAAATTCTAACAAATTAGACAATTTTTCGAAAATGTTTTTATTGCAATTCCATGGTGAATAACCTGTCCTTTGGTAAGCCCAAAGATGGGAAGGGATTTTTAAATTTCACGAAGGATTTGATATAATATCCTTTGAAAAATCTTAGAACAAATTTCGAGACAGCCCAGCCCGTACCATAAAGTTTCAATTAATATAATCTTATACATTACACCAACTGAGGTATACATAATGATGATAATGATGATAATAATAATAATACTATTTATTAACAGTAATTGGGTTGTTACCCGGTGGCAGTGGTTATTTTACATGTATACAAAGTACGAAATTGGTTACTAATAAATTTAATTAGGGAAGGCTACATGAGAAGCATGTAGTGGCAACTTGGAATCTTGGGAACCATCTCAGCATTTGCTTATAGACATAGGGAAAACAAGAAAAACCTGTGTTGAGGTGGCCGGTTGCCTTGACATCACTATTGCACTAAATACCTGAGCTACGAATTTTTTAAGTAAGGTTAATTTTTTCCCTGTCCACGAGGCGTAGAGGGAAAAAGAGTTAAGGTTCTTCGCATTGTTACCTGTTTACTGGATAGAGGTGAATAGTTAACGTAGCGCTCCGACAACTGAGCTTTCTGAAAAAAAAAAAAAGGACCCGGTACACATTAATTAGGAGACTGGGTGAGTCCCAAATTCTGTCTCGACGTTTCCGAAAACCCAAAATTGTCTCTCCTCTACCGGAATTGTAATCCCGAAAGGCTCAGACTTTAGGCTAATGCGTATATTCACTGAGCCACTGCGTAGATGTTTATAGAATAAATACAGTAATAATGGTCTGCAAATATATTTTTTAAATCGAAGTCGACTCTGTAATACCGACTGAAAGAACGCCACGTCTGTTTGCCGTCTGCTGTGCATATCTGGAGATAACTCAATTGAGTTTGGCATTTTGTTCCTATGAGACAGTATGGCAAACCTATAAAATGTTGCCTGGTTAGACTCATAATTTTCCTCATTTAGCTCTTACGACAACAAAACAGATTTGGGCCCCTCGTTTCAAATTTCAAGGTTCTGTAGTTCTATCAAACGTTGTGGTCCTGATCCTATCGCCTCGTTTACGCGACTTATAAACCCATTATCCATAACTGTCAACACTAATTTAGATTGTCGTAGATTTTCTTCCACAAGATAAATTTTTTGGGGTGATAAAATTCATCCACTTTCTCTTTCTGTCCAACAGTCAACTTCAGCAAAAACCGGTGATGACTTTATGACGCATGACAGTGATGGGAACAAAGTTAAAACACTCGATATCATGTGACGTCATACACGTAAGATCTTAGAGCGGGTGACGAGAGACGAGGGTAATGCAACTGGCTGATTGGGTGCGTTGGTATCGAGGGAGTGCAAAATCGAACCCGCCAGTAATCAATCATTTTTTTTTGCCCTCAAAATAAAGCAGAACTGTTGAATGAAAGTGAATCGCTTGCTATAATACCCTTCGACTCCCGTGCGTATCAAGAAGTCCCTTGGCACTTCTCACCCTATTACACAATATTCCCTTCGCCTCTATGATTTTTCCCATTTTTATTTACAACTTATTTCCTCATTCCTAGTTTGCGTATCTGCCAAACTTCTGTCGTCGCTATGATTTCTCTGTTATTGTGCCGTACGAAAATGTGATATTTTTTTAGTAATTCCCAGAAGACAAAGTAAAAAAAAATGTCGGTTTAAATTCAGTGTGCTCATAAGTATAGCGAGAGTGTTTTTTTTTAATACAAGTGACGGGGTTTTATGCTCTAACGAAGTCATTTTAAACTGCGGGTTAGTTATGGAACTACTTCGTACAATACCTCTTGAAATACACTGCCTTTCCATACAGAATACAACGTGAACTTTGAACTGTAGCTTCCAGTAGAAAAAAAAATATTTTCAGAATGTAGTGTGTTTTGTCTCGTTACAGCAAAACGTAATCTGATGCTACTCTTTCTTCTATTTGCAGGTGAGTTTCGATTTAATTCCATCAGTGCCAGGATTTCAGCCAAGGTAGGAAGCATTGATTTCATTCATTACACATGAGCAAGACCAAATAAAGGCGAAGAATAAAAAGAACTATCGTGCTCTGTTAAGGGCCCGGTAGCTCAGTCGGTATAGCGACTGACTACGGGATGGACGGTCCGGGATCGAATCCCGGTGGGGAAGAGACTTTTCCGCCAGTCCAGACCGGCCCTGGGGCCCACCCAGCCTCCTGTAAAATGGGTACCGGGTCTTTCCCGGGGATAAAGTTCGGCCGGGGCGTGATGCTGACCACTCACCCCCTTCTAGTGCCGCGGTCATGGAAGAGTAGAGCTATACCTGTACCCACCCTCTGGGCCACACCGGGCCTGTAACGGGGTCACTTTACCTTTTTTATGACGATCTGTTAATAATTATGTTTAAAGTAAGATTTCTAGTCATAGTGTCTTCGGAAAAGACTTACACATTTCTATAAGTCGTTTGTAAACATCTGTAAGACTTTTTTTATATTTTGTTGACCGTGCATCCTGATATAATGATAGTCGTTTTTACCAACTTGATGCACAAATTATTTATTTCAATACATTTATTACACTCCTCTACATGTTTCGAGCACTATTATGCTCATCTTCAGTAGGACAATTGTATTAGTACAGCATCTGGTAACGTCACTCTCTTTAGGTGACTGTTCAGTACACAGGTTACGAGAGGACTCTCGTAACCTGTGTACCCGTCCGCTTTAACCCCGTGGCCAGAGTCTACAGTAATCTTCAGACAGAAAACTGTGTGGGCCCCTGAGCCAAGCTGACACTTTGGAGGATTGAGAGGTCCCCTAATTCGACCAACGGTTCCCCGTTCGTCCATCCTGCATTGCATACCGACTTAGCGGCAACTGAAACATTACATCATCAAATGTGTCAGCCTGGTGATCAATCAGAACTCCTCGTCTCCCTTCCAAGTCTTAACTCAAACCCCTTCCGGCTCACCCCCGTAGAACAAAGACGGATATAGAGATGCTGAGAGTTTTGGGTCGAGCGGGGGTGGGTGCATATATAATTAATATACTGCCCTCTATCTATATATAGATTGCAAGAGTGGTGAGTGGATTTGTTGGGTATCAGATCTCTTCATCGTTTGCCAATTACGGTTAATTAACAGCGGTCTGTATGCTCTTATCCCCAGTATGAGACGGAGGGGATAGAAACTAAATCCAGCCAAGAGGGGGGTGCAGTGTTTGGATACAAAAAAAAAGAGGTAGAACAGGTGTGTTACGTATATATATTTACTGAAGTGACGTCACGGAAGATTATTCTTTGGGCATCATATGGTCTGCATTTTATTATTAGCATTATTATTATTATTATTATTATCTGGCGGTTTTATAGGGGGATGTAATGTGACCATATAATTGGAAAGTAAACTTAGAACTTGGCTGCTGCATACTGACCCTTAAAACAAACTGGACTTGTAAGACTGATGGATGAGGTTCAGCTGCTTCGATTTACTTTCGGTGTATCGGGGCTTTGTATTGTGGAAACTGATACTTGGTGAAAGGTAAATGGAAATGCGTCATTCTTTATTCCAGTTTTGGACCTTTGTAACAGGAATGGCAATCGATATGTCATTTCGTATCGATATTGCCGAATATTATATCGAAATTGGGGCCGAGATAGCGTAGTCGGTATAGCGACTCGCTACTGCCTGGAAGGTCACGAATTCGAATCCCGGTGCTGGTGAATTTTCCGCACCAATTCAGACCGGCCCTGGGGCCCACCCGGCCTCCTATGCAATGGGTACCGGGTCTGTTTCCCGGAGGTAAAGCGGCCGGAGCGTGGAGTTGAACACCCACTCCATCTGGCGCCGAGGTTAAAGAAAAAGTAGAGTTATATTTTCCTTGCCCGTTCTAGGGTGACCTTTACCTTTACTTTAGCTTTCTATCTATATCGAAATATTTTATTCGGTTTAGGGATATTTAAATCGTTCGATACGTTAGTCAGTTCCTATTAAAGATTGTAATTGCTTGTTTTTTTATCGTAACCTGTAGTGTCAGACGTACAGTCTGTACATAATAACCCAGTAAAGGTTTCATAAACTTTCGCAGTGAATTACTTCCGGTTTTCTGAAGCTCTCTTTCACATAATTAAAAGCACTTTAACGGTGCTAGGACATTATGCGATATACCTGTGAGTACTCTGAATCCGTATCGATAACAAGCAATAAGAACAATGCCGTGGTTTCTAATCAATACAATATGCTTAATTAACAATTACTTTGGTTGTGATCAGCTTCAAAGAACGACAGATTTGATTCATATTATACTTTTGTTTTGTAAATAAGGCCCAATTCTATTAAAGGTGTTTACAAAATGGAAGCTTCGATAAGGGGGTAAATATTTTAAAGCGAATTATCTTTTATTATTCATGTTTATTTTAAAATTGAATTTAATCGGCTGTCTCATCAGTATTAGTGAATAATTCATGTTATGTAATATTTAATATTTATGACTAAATGGATGCATGGAAAATATAAGTGCTTTGCTTCTGAAGTGGGTTGAGCAACAGCACCTTCTGTTCTTGCTGTGCACTGACGATGAAAGTTGACTCTGACATAATACGTCACATACATATTTATGCTTATATTTATTTTGTAAAATCGTTTGCACTCTAATTTGTTGCTAATGGAAACGCCGGGTATGTGTATGAGTTCAGGACGGAGCAGGAAGTAAGCACAGTTTTCTTTTTCGTGAACCCATTATCGGGTTAGATTTTGGGGAAAGCATAGAAAATGGTTTCATTGTAGCACTAAGGTAGGTTTGGTGTGAGACGGTTGTACATTAAATCAGAAAAGAAAATATCTACGTACGTACGTTGTGGTGTATAAAGGAATTTACATATATACATACATATACATAAATTTGCATTCATACATACATACATACACATATAGATACATACATACATATGCACATACTCGCATATATACATACATACAGATATACATACATAAATACTCGTACGTACATACATACACGTACATACGTACATACATACATACATACATAC
>Ga0131853_10013562_pt1 | contig 14946 bp, 10 predicted proteins | sample TergutLab28metaG_FD_92764 | JGI IMG/M metagenome (GOLD analysis project Ga0131853, IMG submission 92764) | Labiotermes labralis P1 segment gut microbial communities from Petit-Saut dam, French Guiana - Lab288 P1 (version 2) (version 2) | ecosystem: Host-associated > Arthropoda: Insects >... | reverse complement strand
GCAGGTCGTCGTCGGTGTGGACGGCCTCGTCGTCGAAGACGACGACGGACAGGCCCAGTCGCAGTGCGATCTCGACGATGTCGTCGAGGCGTGGCTTCAGCTCCGGCTCGCGCTCGGTGATCGGTGAGAGTAATTCGCGCGCAATCGGTTTGGCCCGTGCGATCATGCCGGGGTCGAACAGTGGGTTGCCACGCTCGGCCCGGAGCAGCGCGCCGAGGGCGGGGACGTCGCGAATCGCGGCCCGCCCGGCGACGACGAGTTCGGCGACGTACGCGACGGGGGAGTCGGCCGCCTCGAGCCGGGCGCGGATGTCGCCGAGCACCTCGACGAGAAGGCCGGCGATCGCCTGCGAGACCAGGTCCTCACGCGTGCCGAAGATGGAGTAGACCGTCTGCCGCGTCACGCCGGCAGCGGAGGCGACCGCGGCGATGTTGACGCCCTCGAAGCCCGCGCTCCCGATCAGCCCGAGCGTGGCGTCCAAGATCTTCTTCCGTGAGCGCACCGCGTCATTATCGGGCACGGGTCGCGCACACGGCGGAGCCTAGCGGCGGGCGCGGTAGGCTGGCGGGCGAGTCGTACGTTCTCGCAGCCGGTGAGCTGCACTTTTCCAGTCCAGATTGGAGCCTTTGGGTGGCTGAGTTCATTTACACGATGAAAAAGGTGCGCAAGGCGCATGGCGACAAGGTCATTCTCGACGACGTCACCATGAGCTTCTACCCGGGCGCCAAGATCGGTGTGGTGGGCCCGAACGGCGCCGGTAAGTCCAGCATCCTGAAGATCATGGCCGGTCTGGACCAGCCGGGCAACGGCGAGGCGTTCCTCGCTCCCGGCGCGTCGGTCGGCATCCTGATGCAGGAGCCGCACCTGGACGAGACCAAGACGGTTCGCGAGAACGTCGAGGAGGGCCTCGGCGACACCATGGTGCAGCTCAAGCGCTACAACGAGATCGCCGAGCTCATGGCCACCGACTACTCCGACGAGCTGATGGAGGAGATGGGCACGCTCCAGGAGAAGCTCGATCACGCCAACGCGTGGGAGATCGACTCTCAGCTCGAGCAGGCGATGGACGCGCTGCGCTGCCCGCCGGCGGACGAGATGGTCACCCACCTGTCCGGTGGTGAGAAGCGCCGCGTCGCGCTGTGCAAGCTGCTGCTGAGCAAGCCCGACCTGCTGCTGCTCGACGAGCCCACCAACCACCTCGACGCCGAGTCCGTCCTGTGGCTCGAGCAGCACCTGGCCGCCTACCCCGGCGCCATCCTGGCCGTCACCCACGATCGCTACTTCCTCGACCACGTCGCGCAGTGGATCTGCGAGGTCGACCGCGGCCGGCTGTACCCGTACGAGGGCAACTACTCCACCTACCTGGAGCAGAAGGCCGCTCGTCTCGAGGTGCAGGGCAAGAAGGACCAGAAGCTGCAGAAGCGCCTCAAGGAGGAGCTCGCCTGGGTCCGGTCCGGCGCCAAGGCTCGCCAGTCCAAGAACAAGGCGCGCCTCGACCGCTACGACGAGATGGTCGCGGAGGCCGAGAAGCACCGCAAGCTGGACTTCGAGGAGATCCAGATCCCGACGCCGCCGCGCCTCGGCAACGTCGTGGTCGAGGTCGAACACCTCGACAAGGGCTTCGACGGCCGCATGCTCATCAAGGACCTCTCGTTCACGCTGCCGCGCAACGGCATCGTCGGCGTGATCGGCCCCAACGGTGTCGGTAAGACCACGCTGTTCAAGACCATCGTCGGGCTCGAGGAGCCGGATTCCGGCACCGTCAAGGTGGGCGAGACGGTCAAGCTCAGCTACGTCGACCAGAACCGCGCCAACATCGACCCGACCAAGACGGTGTGGGAGGTCGTCTCGGACGGCCTCGACTACATCGAGGTCGGCCAGAACGAGATGCCGTCGCGCGCGTACGTCAGCGCGTTCGGTTTCAAGGGCCCGGACCAGCAGAAGCCGTCGGGTGTGCTCTCCGGTGGTGAGCGCAACCGCCTCAACCTGGCGCTGACCCTCAAGGAGGGCGGCAACCTGATCCTGCTCGACGAGCCGACCAACGACCTCGACGTCGAGACGCTGAGCTCGCTCGAGAACGCTCTGCAGGAGTTCCCCGGCTGCGCCGTCGTGATCTCGCACGACCGCTGGTTCCTGGATCGGACCTGCACCCACATCCTCGCGTGGGAAGGCGCCTTCGGCGACAACGAGGCCGCGTGGTACTGGTTCGAGGGCAACTTCGAGGCATACGAGGAGAACAAGGTCGCGCGCCTCGGTGCCGACGCCGCCCGCCCGCACCGGGTCACGCACCGCAAGCTGACCCGCGACTGACCCGCGGCTGATCCGTGTCCGAGGATTCGTCCCAGGTCTACAGCTGCGACATCCAGGTCCGTTGGGGTGACTCCGACCGTCTCGGTCACGTCAACAACGCCCGTGTCGTGGAGTACATGCAGGAGGCGCGTTCGCTCTTCCTGATCGAGGGTGCGGCGTCGGTCGGCGCCGCACCCCGGGCGGTGGTCGTCCGCAAGATGGACGCCGAGTTCCTCCGCCCCATCACGGACGCGTCCGGTCCGGTCCGGGTGGACGTCTCGGTGGTCCGCGTGGGCACGTCGTCGTTCACGCTGCGGCACGTGGTCAAGGATGTCGCCGGCAACGTCTGCGCAACCGGCGACGCGGTGATGGTGGGCTTCGACGTCCGCGCCGAGAGTGCCCGTCCGCTCGCCGACGCCGAACGCGAAGTGCTCACGCGCTACCTGTCGGCTACGGCTCCCGCGTAATCCCGGAAGCCCCGGACCCGCCGGAGTTCCGCGCGACCCGAGGTCACCGCGGTTAGGCTCGCCAGTGAGCCAACCGCGGTGACCTCGAACAGGGACGGAGCGTGGCGATGACCGATTCCGTGGATGCCGACCGGTCTCTCGAACTGCCCGACGAGTTGCGGGCCTGCCTGCCGGATCTGGCGGTGGCCTACTTTCGGCACACGTCCGCCGGCGAACCCGACAGCGTGCTGCGCGGGCGCACGGACTCCATCCTCCGTGAGCATCTGCTGCTGGCGCTGCACCGCGAGTCCGGGCACGCCGTCACCCGCGTGCACCGGTCGGACGACGATTCGGGGCTGGGCGCGGCGCTGCAGATCGTCACCGACGACATGCCGCTGCTGGTCGAGTCCGTGACGGCGCTGCTGGGACGGCTCGACGCGTCGATCAGCGAGGTCGTCCACCCGATCCTCGGGGTGCGTCGGGACCCGCACGGCGCGCTGGTCGAGGTCCTGCCGAACGTCCCGATCTCCGCGCTGCCGCCCGGTGCCGTCGCGGAGTCGTGGATGCACGTGCAACTGCACCCCGCCACCGAGCCCGCGGTGCTCGACGCCATCGAAGCGTCCATCGGGGAGGTGCTGTCCGACGTCGGGCAGGTCGTGGCGGACACCGACGCCATGCGCGGATTGCAGCGCGCTCTCGCCGCCGAACTCGATGTGCGCGCGGACAATCCGCCTCCCGGACGGTCGGCCGACGAGTTGCGGGACTGTGCGGATCTGTTGCGCTGGCTCGCCGACGGCCATTACACGGTGCTCGGTTACCGGCGTTACGAATGCGGAGACGGTCAGCGCACACAGCGGGTGCGAGGCAGCGGGCTGGGGGTGCTGCGCTCGGATGCGCACGCTGACGAACACGTCAGAATTCCACTGGCAGTGAACCTTCCGGATCGTCCGCTGTTGGTCTTGACGCAGGGGTCGGCCCCCGCGACCGTGCATCGGTCGGTCTATCCGTATTTCGTGGGTGTGAGCATCCTCGACGACGCGGGTGCGATCGTCGGCGAGCATCGGTTCCTCGGGGTGTTCACGGTGACGGCGCTGCACGAGAACGTCCTCGAGATCCCGGTGATCGCGCGGCGGGTGCGGACCGCGATCGAGCGGGCCGGTTTCGCCATCGACTCGTTCTCGGGTCAGGCGATGCTCGAGGTGATGCAGTCGTTCCCACGCACCGAGCTGTTCTCGATCGGCACCGACGCCTTGCTCGAGACGATGACCGCGGTCCTCAACATCGGATTGCGCCGCCAGGTGCGATTGTTCATGCGCGAGGACAGTTTCGAGCGTTTCGTGTCGTGCCTGGTGTATCTGCCACGGGACCGGTACACGACACGGGTGCGGTTGGCGATGCAGCAGATTCTGCTCGACGAGTTGGGCGGTGGGTCGCTGGAATACACGGCCCGGGTGACCGAGGGCGATCTCGCGATGCTGCACGTGACGATCCGGAAGCCGCCCGGAGCGCGTGACGGCCACGTGGACACGTCGGAAGCGAATCGGCTCCGGATTCAGGGGTTGCTGGCTGAGGCGAGCCGCAGCTGGGACGACCATTTCGCGGACGCGGTGGCGGCCGACCCGGATGTGGACCCGGTTGTCGCCGCGAAGTACGCGGCGGAGCTTCCCGACGGCTACAAGGAGGACTTCGACTCCGTCGAGGCGCTCCTCGACATCAGCCGGTTCGCCGGCCTCGACGTCGATTCGATCGACCTGCGGATCCACCACGACGAGCCCGATCCGCCGTGGCGGTGGCAGTTCGCGCTCTACTTCGCGGGTGAGGGGATCTCACTGTCCCACGTGCTGCCGGTGCTGCACAGTCTGGGTGTCGAGGTGCTCGACGAGCGGCCGTACTCGGTCCGGCGCCCGGACGGATTGCAGTGCTGGCTGTACGAGTTCGGGATCGCCGTCCCCTCCGAGTTGTTGCTCGACGCCGCTGCCGACGTGAGCGAGGGCGGCCCCGATGAGGAGTTGCGCGATCGGTTGACCGACGCGTTCACCGCCATCTGGTACGGGCGCTGCGAGGCGGACCGCTTCAACGAACTCGTGCTGCGCGCGGGCCTGGACTGGCGGCAGGCGTCGGTGCTGCGGGCGTACGTGAAGTACTTGCGCCAGGCGGGATTCGCATACAGCCAGGTCCACATCGAGGCCGTGGTGCTCGACCATCCGGAGATCGCGCGGCTGCTGATCGAGTTGTTCGAGGCGATGTTCGACCCCGACAGGGCGTCGGACGATGCGCCCAAGCGGCCGCGGGCGCTCGAGCGGGCACTGCGCGCGGCGATCGGCGAGGTGGTCAGCCTCGACGTCGACCGCATCCTGCGGGCCCTGTTCGGTCTGGTGCAGGCGACGTTGCGCACCAATCACTTCGTGCTCGGCAGCGACGGCGGGCCGCGCGGTTTCCTGTCGCTGAAGTTCGAGCCCCGCAAGATATCCGAACTGCCCAAGCCGCGACCGCAGTTCGAGGTGTTCGTGTATTCGCCCGACGTCGAGGGGGTGCACCTGCGCTTCGGGAAGGTCGCGCGTGGCGGGCTGCGGTGGTCGGATCGCCGCGAGGACTTCCGCACCGAGATCCTCGGGCTGGCCAAGGCGCAGGCCGTCAAGAACGCGGTGATCGTCCCGGTCGGCGCCAAGGGCGGCTTCGTGGTCAAGCGCCCGCTGCCGCCGACGGGCGACCCGGGAGTCGATCGGCAGGCCACGCGCGATCAGGGGATCGGGTGCTATCGAACGTTCATCTCCGGACTGCTCGACGTGACCGACAACATCGATCGGGTCTCCGGCGCGGTGGTGCCGCCCACCCGTGTGGTGCGCCGTGACGGCGACGACACCTATCTCGTCGTCGCCGCGGACAAGGGCACCGCCACGTTTTCGGACATCGCCAACGACGTCGCCGCCGGGTACGGGTTCTGGCTGGGTGACGCGTTCGCGTCCGGTGGGTCGTCGGGATACGACCACAAGGAGATGGGGATCACCGCGCGCGGCGCGTGGGAGAGCGTCAAACGGCACTTCCGCGAGCTCGAGATCGATGTTGCCGCAGACGATTTCACCGTCGTCGGGATCGGCGACATGAGCGGCGACGTGTTCGGCAACGGGATGCTGCTCAGCGAGCACATTCGGCTGGTCGCGGCGTTCGACCACCGGCACGTGTTCCTGGACCCGAACCCGGACGCGGCACGCTCGTTCGCCGAGCGCCGGCGCATGTTCGCGCTGCCCCGCTCGTGCTGGGCGGACTACGACCCGGCGCTGATCAGCGAGGGCGGTGGCGTGTACGCGCGGACGGCGAAGTCGGTGCCGATCAGCCCCCAGGTGCGCGAAGCGCTGGGACTGGCCGGCGACGTGACCGAGATGGCGCCGCCGGACCTCGTCAAGGCGATCCTGGCCGCGCCGGTCGACCTGCTGTGGAACGGCGGCATCGGCACGTACATCAAGGCGGCCTCGGAGTCGGACGCCGCGGTGGGGGACAAGAGCAACGATGCGGTGCGCGTGCACGGCGCCGACGTCCGGGCGCGTGTCATCGGTGAGGGCGGCAACCTCGGCGTCACGCAATTGGGGCGGATCGAGTACGCACTGCACGGCGGCAAGATCAACACCGACGCGATCGACAACTCGGCCGGGGTGGACTGCTCGGACCACGAGGTGAACATCAAGATCCTGTTGGACCGTCTGGTGAGCAACGGGGAGCTTGCGCCGGCCGACCGGGATCCGCTGCTCGCGTCGATGACCGACGAGGTTGCACGACTGGTGTTGGCGGACAACATCTCCCAGAACGACCAGCTGGGCATGTCGCGGTCGAGCGCGGCGCAGATGCTCGGTGTGCACCGCCGACTGATTGCGACCCTCATCTCGCAGCACGGACTCGACCGCAAGCTCGAGGCGCTGCCGACCGAGGCCGAGTTCAACAAGCGGGCCCAGGCCGGGGAGGGGCTGACCTCCCCGGAACTCGCGACCGTCATGGCGCACGTCAAGCTCGCGTTCGAGCGGGACCTGCTGTCGACCGAACTGCCCGACAGCGACTTCTTCGCCGCCCGGCTGCCCAGCTACTTTCCGCCGCAGCTGCGTGCCCGGTTCAGGTCGTCGATCCGGGCACACCCGCTGCGCCGCGAGATCGTCGCGACGATGCTGGCCAACGAGGCCATCGACAACGGCGGCATCACGTACGCGTACCGGCTGGCCGAGGACGCGGGGGCGACGAGTACCGACGCGGTCCGTGCGTACGCCGCCGTCACCGCGATCTTCGAACTGCACGACGTGTGGGAGCGGGTCCGCGTCGCCGACGTGCCGACGGACGTCTCGGACGTGCTGATGCTCCAGTCGCGCCGGGTCCTCGACCGGGCTTCGCGCTGGTTCCTGTCGAACCGGCCGCAGCCCATCGCGGTGGGCGCCGAGATCAGCCGGTACTCGTCGGAGTTCCGCAAGCTCGCCCCCAAGGTCCCCGGCTGGCTGCGCGGCCACCACGTGACCGATCTCCAGAAGCGGTCCCGCTCGGCCATCGCGGACGGCGCCCCGAAGGAACTCGCGCTCGAGGTGTACCGGCTGCTGGACCTGTTCTGCCTGCTCGACATCATCGACATCGCCGACATCTGCGAACGTGACGGCGAGGAGGTGGCCGAGCTGTACTTCGCGCTCGACGCGCACCTGGGCATCGACTGGCTGCTGACCGCGGTCTCCGATCTCGCGCGCGGCGACCGGTGGCACTCGCTGGCCCGGCTGGCGCTGCGCGACGACCTGTACGGGTCGCTGCGCTCGCTCACGCTCGAGGTCCTGGTCGGTGGGGAGCCGACCGAATCGCCGCAGGAGAAGATCGACTACTGGGAGTCCACCAACGCCTCGCGGCTCGGTAGGGCGAGGTCCGCGCTCGCCGAGATCTTCGAGTCTGGAACGCTGGACCTCGCGACGCTGTCGGTGGCGGCGCGTCAGGTACGCAGCATGGTGCGGGGTGTGGGCACCAGATCGGAGGTCGGAAGGTGAGCGGGTCTCAGGAAGCCATGCGAAACGGGGCTGCCATCAACGAGAAGCTGGCCGGGGATCGGGACGGGCAGGAGATCGGGTTCCACACGAAGGTGGTGGTGCGCTGGTCCGACATGGACGCGTTCCAGCACATCAACCACGCGCGGATGGTGACGCTGCTCGAGGAGGCGCGGATCCCGTGGCTCTTCGACGAGGGCGCGCCGACGTTGACGCTGCGCGACGGCGCGGTGATCGCCGACCTGCACGTGCGGTACCGCGGGCAGTTGCGGCACGGGGACAGCCCGCTCGACGTCCTGATGTGGGTGGAGCAGATCCGCGCCGTGGACTTCACGATCGCCTACGAGGTGCGGCCCGGGGGAGCGGACCCCACCACTGCGCCGTCGATCGTGGCGTCGACGCAGATCGCGGCGTTCGACATCGGTACCCAGCGGCTGCGCCGACTGACCGCGCCCGAGCGGGGCTACCTGGAGTTGTGGAAGCGTGCATGAGCGGGTACTGACGGTCCCCGACCCCGCGGACCGGGCGAACCTGGCGATGTTCGTCGGGCGCGCGGTCCGGCTGGACGAGTCGGCGGTGATCCGGCTGCGGCGTCGCAGCGACGGCCGGGTTTCGGCCTGGGCGACAACGGGATTCGACGCCCTCGCGACCCGGGTGGTCGTCGGTGACGTGCGTCCGCAGGACACGACGGCGGCCGGTGACGCGCTGCTGCGTGCCCTGACCGACGCTGCCGCGGGCCCGGAGATCGACCCCGGGTTCGCGATGGACTCCGCGTGGCGTGGCGCGCTGCCGCCCGAGTCGGGATTCGCGCACGTCGACGATGTTCCGGCCCGGGTGCTGCTCGGCCTGGCCCAACGCGGCGCCGCGCTGGCACGCGAGCACGGCAGCGCGCAGGGGCCGCCGACGTCGCTGCTCGAGCAGAAGGTGCTCGAGGTCGAGGGCGGTGGGACCGAGGTCGAGGTGTCCATGCGCACGGTGTTCGCCCTCACCGGAATGGGATTCGTGCCGCTCGCCGACGGTCGGCCCGCCACCGCGGACACCGACCTCGACGCCATCGACGAGAACGAGATCGTGCGGGTGCGGGCCACGCCGTCGTGGCTGCGACTCGACGCGCGGTTCGGCTCGGTCTACACGCGGCGCGCCGGCGCGATCCCGCTGTTCACACGGTAGGGCCCTCAGGGCATCACGTGAGGCGAGCTGCAGGATCCGCCATCGGTCATCCGGAACTTCGCGACCGGCGTGCCAGTCTGGTCGAGCACGGTGTACTCGCTGAAGGCGGTCACGTACGCGGACGGGCAGCGCCACAAATAGTTGTCGGTCGAATCGGGCAGCGGCAGAAGGATTCCCTCCACTTCGGGACTGTCGCTGACGACAGACGGCGGCTGGTCGAGGTGCCCCGCTAGGGGGCCTGTGTCCATGGTGGGCGAGTAGTGGCAGCGACGAAGTGTCACACCGGAGGAGGGTTGCTGCTTGTACGCGAGGAGCCACTCCCGTCCATAGAGGCTCTGCTCGTAGTACTCCACGGTCGGCGCGCAGTCCTCGGATCCGGCACGTGCTTCGGCGGATGTCGATTCTGCTGTGCTGGTGGTGGGTTCCGTGGCCGAGCTATCGGAACCACAGCCCGCGAGCATGATGGACGCCGCGACGCCGACGAGGGCCAGACCGGCTCGAGCCGTGTGCGAAGGCATGCCGAGAGAGGTTAGTCGGCGGTGTCTCGTCTGTGTGAGCTTTCCGAAGTATCCACCGCACTCGTGTATCCGCGGGCGCACACCGAGTCGTTACTACGCGGGCGGCAGCACGGCCGGCACCAGGAACTGCTCCACCATGGCGCGTTCGTCGTCGGCGTCGGTCCCGGGCACCGTCAGCAGCGAGACGATCGCGCGTACCAACCACCGTGCGCGTCTGGCGATCTCGACGTCATCGACGTGCCACACGTCGGCGAGGAACGCGGCGCCGAGCACTTCGATCACCTCCGACGTGCTCGCGAGTTCCGAGGCCAGGCCCGCGTCGCCGAGGCCGAACCACGCGGCCAGCGTGGGCGTCGCACGGACCTCGTGGAGCGCCATGAGGACGGCCTCGGTGACCCTTTCCCGGGGGTCCGCGATCTCTGCCACCCTGCTGTTGATCTGCTCACCGAGCCTGCGCGCCTCGCGGTGCACGAATGCGCGATGCAGGGCGCGGCGGTTCTCGAAGTAGCGGTACAGCGTCGCGCGCGAACACCCGGCGGCCTTCGCGACCTCGGCCATGCCCGTCGCCGAGACGCCGCGCTCGACGAACAGCGCGGCGGCGGCGTCGAGGATCTTCCCGGCCGCCGCCTCGCTGCGTTCGTCGCTGAGCCACGAACCGGATGCGTTGGTGGTCACGGTCATCCAGCGTGGAACGGGACGTGAGTGGGACGGCGCACGTAGTTGCCGGCGGCATACTCGACGCCGTCGATGTCGACGTCGAAGTCCGGGCACCGGGCCAGCAGTTCCTCGAGCGCCACCCGCGCCTGCATGCGGGCCGCGGCCGCGCCGAGGCAGTGGTGGTTACCGTTGCTGAACGTCATGATCTGTCGCGGATTGCGCAGCACGTCGAACTCTTCCGCGTCCGCGCCGAACACGCGCGGGTCGCGGTTCGCCGAACCGTACACCAGCAGCACCTTGCGTCCGGCCGGGATCGTGACGTCCTCGATGGTTACGTCGCGCGTCGTGGTGCGTGCCAGACCCTGGACCGGCGAGGTCAGTCGCAGCAGCTCCTCGATCGCGCCCGGGATCAGCGACGGGTCGTCGAGCAGCAACTGACGCTGATCGCGGCGCTGGGTGAGCAGTTGCACTGCGCCGCCGAGCATTCCGGTGGTGGTGTCGTTGCCGCCGGTGACCATCGTGAACGCGAAACCGAGGATCGACAGGAGTCCGGAGACGTCGCCGTCGGCGCCCATGCCCGCGGCGACGAGGTGCGAGATGGTGTCGTCGCCCGCGTTGCCGCCGGCCGCCTCGGCCTTGCGGCGTTCGATCAGTCCGCCGAAGTAGGTCATCAGCTCGATCACCGCGGTCTGGGCCTCGAGCGGATCGCCGTTGGCGCTGGCCGCGACGATGGCATCCGTCCAACCGTCGAACTGCGTGCGGTCCTCGGGCGGGACGCCCAGGTAGTGCGCGACCACCATGCTCGGCAGCGGCTTGAACAGCTCCGTGACGATGTCGCCGGAACCGGCCGCGCGCAGCCGCTCGAGCCGCTCGGAGACGAAGCTGCGCACCTCCGGTTCGACGGCCTCGACCTGGCGCGGGGTGAAGCCGCGCGCAACCAGTCGACGGAACTGGGTGTGCACCGGCGGGTCGAGCATCACGAGCGGGGGATTGTCGCGCAGGCCGATCTTGTCGAGTTCGCCGTAGGTCATGGTGAGGCCCTCGGCGGAGGAGAACGTCTCGGCGTCGCGAGCCGCGGCGTACACGTCGGCGTGCCGCGTGAGCACCCAGTAGTCGTCGGCGGGCGCCCCCGCGGGTACGACGTTGTGGACGGGGTCGTGATCGCGCAGTGCTGCGTACATGGGCCACGGATCCCGCCACGATGCACCGGAACGGGGAACATAGGCCGCACTGCCGGACATAGTCGTCGTCATGGCTCAACGGTGAGACAGATCACGGATTTTGTCAATGGTGGGTTCGGATCGATTCCAGCGTCTCGCGCAGATACGCCCCGAACACCGCGGCCATGTCGACCGCGTCGGCGTCCAGCAGCCACTGCTGCTGGAGGCCGTCCATGATCGCGACCAGCCGAAACGCGTGTGCCTCGGGATCGACGTCGGGACGGAATTCGCCGGACGTGATTCCGCCACGGATGCTGTCCGCGATGAACCGTCGGGTGCGCCGGTAGCGGTTCCGGGCCCAGTCGTGGGCGGGATGATCGACGGTGACGGACTCGGCGCTGAGGACGGTGAAGAGCTGGACGAGCCCGGGAATGCGCTGATTTCGCTCGACCAGGTCGACGAGGGCCTCCATGGCGGCGACGCCCGTCAACGGCGCGCCGGCGGCGTCGGTGAAGCGCTCGGCGTCCATCTGGTCGCGCAGGTCCAGCGTGGCGGCCAGCAACTCCTCCTTGGTGTGGAAGTGGTGCAGCAGGCCGGGCTGGGAGAGTTCGGCGCGCTCGGCGATCCGGGCGAGCGAGGCGCCGCGGTAGCCGTTCTCGGCGAACTCCTCCATCGCGACGTGGAGGATCCGGGCGCGCCGGGCCCGGCCGACGGCGTAGCTGCCGCCGCGGCGGGGTCGGACGGCGGCGTCGGCAGCATCTCTGCCCTTGTTCGGGGTGGTCACGGTCTCACTGTAGGAGGGCAAGTATAACGGCGAGATAACAAACCTAGTACTGACTCGGTATTCGGGGTTAGCCTCGATTCCGGTGGCCGAACAGGCCCCGCCTGCCCGACAGGACGAAGGAGTGCTGGTGGTGTACAGCCGAGACGATGCGACTGCGGTGGACGAGGACAAGCTGGGAAAGCTCCTCGCGGAACTGACGCTCGAGGAGAAGGTCGGTCTGCTGACCGGCGCGGACTTCTGGTCCCTCGACCCGATCGAGAAGATCGGCCTGCGCAAGCTCCTCCTCTCGGACGGGCCCAACGGCGTCCGTGGCACCACCTGGGACGAGCGTGACACCAGCCTGCTGTTCCCGAACCCCTCGGCGCTGTCCGCCACCTGGGATCCGGAGCAGGTGGAGCGTGCGGGAGCCCTCATGGGCGCCCAGGCCCGTGACAAGGGCATCGCCTGGCTGCTCGCGCCGAACATCAACATGCACCGCTCGCCGCTCGGGGGACGGCATTTCGAGTGCTACTCGGAGGACCCGCTGCTGACCTCCGCGATCGTGGAGGGCTTCGTCTCCGGTGTCCAGGCCAACGGCGTGGCAGTGACGATCAAGCACTACATCGGGAACGAGTCCGAGACCGACCGCATGACCTACGACGCGCGGATCTCCGAGAAAGCCCTGCGCGAGGTCTACCTGGTGCCCTTCGAGGCCGGGGTCCGAGCGGGCGCGTGGTCGGTGATGGCCTCGTACAACTCGGTCAACGGCGCGAGCCTGACCGACAATCGACGACTGCTCACCGAAATCCTCAAGGAAGAAATGGGATTCGACGGCGCCGTCGTGTCCGACTGGTTCGCCACGCGCTCGACGGCCGCGTCCGCGAACGCCGGCCTCGACGTCGCGATGCCGGGCCCGCAGAGCCCGTGGAACGAGGCGCTCGTCGCCGCGGTCCGTGCCGGCGAGGTCGCCGAGAGTGTCGTCGACGACAAGGTGCTGCGCGTGCTCCGGCTGGCCGCTCGCACCGGCTACCTGGACGGGTTCGACGGTCCCGCGCCGTCGACCACTCCCGACGACGCGTGCGACCAACTGCGCAACATCGCGGCACGTGCAATGGTCGTGTTGCGCAACGAGAACGGCGCCCTGCCGCTGGTTACCTCGTCGCTGGATCGCGTCGCCGTGCTCGGCCCCAACGCCGCGTTGCCGACCGCTCAGGGCGGAGGCTCCGCGCACGTCAATCCCGCGCACGTCACCAATCCGCTCGACGGGCTGCGCGAGGTGTTCGGCGATTCGGTCGAGATCGACTACCAGGAAGGCGTTTCGACGCAGCGCATCCTTCCCGCCATCCCGGCCGACGTCGCGCGCGATCCGGAGACCGGGGAGCCGGGCTTCCGTGTCGACTTCGTCTCGGCTGACGGGACCGTCCTGGGCACCGAGCGCCGGCTCGCGTCCCGACTTGTGTTCATGGGCACCGTCCCTCCCGGCACCGCCGAGCTGCGCATCCGCACCGACCTGACCGTCACCGAGGCCGGCGCGCACCAGTTCTCGGTGACCGGGTCCGGGCAGTACTCGCTGACGATCGGCGAGGCTGCGCCACAGGCGATCACGCTCACCAGCGCCGACAACGACCTGGTCGCGGATCTGGTCAAGCCGCCCGAGCATCGCGTCTCGGCGTTGCTCGACGCGGGGACGGTCGCTGTCGAACTGAGGGCGGCCGTCCCGGAGTTCCCGATGATGATGTTCGGCCTGAACCACGCGGCACCGCGTGCAGGAGCGGACGATGCATTCGCCGCCGCCGTCGAGGCCGCGCGGAACGCCGACGTCACGCTGGTCTTCGTCGGCACCACCGACGAGGTGGAGAGCGAGGGATTCGACCGCACCGACCTGCTGCTGCCCGGTAGGCAAGACGAGCTGGTGTCGGCGGTGGCCGCGGTGAACCCGCGGACGATCGTGATCGTGAACGCCGGCGCGCCGGTCGAGATGCCCTGGCGGAACGAGGTCGAGGCGGTGCTGTGGGCCTGGCTGCCGGGGCAGGAGGGCGGCGGCGCGATCGCCGACGCGCTCACCGGCGTCGTCGAGCCCGGCGGCCGCCTGCCCACGACGTTCCCCGCGGTCGGCGCCGACGCGCCGGTGCTGTCGACGCAACCCGTCGACGGCGTCGTCGACTACACCGAGGGCTCGACGTTCGGGTACCGCGCCTACGAGAAGGCCGCGACCGTCCCGGCGTATCCGTTCGGCCACGGCCTCGGCTACACCACGTGGGCGTACGAGGAGATCACCGCCACGGAGACCGACTCGGGCGCGGTGACCGTCGAGGTGTCCGTGCGCAACACCGGCGGCCGCACCGGACGGGAGGTCGTCCAGCTCTACGTCGGCGGCGAGGGCCCCGACGGCACCGACCCGCTGCGGCTCGTCGGCTTCGCCTCGGTGACCGCGGCCGCGGACGACACGGCCACGGCCCTGATCACCGTGGACCGCAGGACCTTTGCGTGCTGGGACGAGACGGCGTCGGAGTGGCGCGTGGTCGGCGGCTCGCGAGCGCTGGTCGCGGCGCGCTCGGCCACCGATCGTCGGCTGACGGCTCGGATCGAACTGAAGGACTCGGCCGCCTGCCCCTGGAACCTCTGACTCCTCCGTCCCACTGCAGTACCTGTGAACACCGACCAGGAGAAACTCATATGACCGTCGATCTGTCCCGCATCACGATCTCGCGTGGCGAGCTGTCCTACCTCGAGGCGACGCCCGACGCCGGCGCCGAGGTCGAGGGCACCGTCGTCATGGTTCCCGGCTTCACCGGCTCCCGGGAGGACTTCCTCCCGATGGCACCGTTCGTCACCGCCGCCGGCTACCGCCTGATCTCGTATTCGCAGCTCGGCCAGTACGACTCGGACGGCCCGGACGGCCCGGACGCGGTGGGCGAGAACACGATTGCCAAGTTCGCCGTC
>Ga0131853_10013561_pt1 | contig 14946 bp, 10 predicted proteins | sample TergutLab28metaG_FD_92764 | JGI IMG/M metagenome (GOLD analysis project Ga0131853, IMG submission 92764) | Labiotermes labralis P1 segment gut microbial communities from Petit-Saut dam, French Guiana - Lab288 P1 (version 2) (version 2) | ecosystem: Host-associated > Arthropoda: Insects >... | reverse complement strand
GAGTGGACCCCGTTCCAGACCCACTACTACTCAGAAAATCTGGTAGCGCCGGGGATCGAACCCGGGACCTCTGTATCTGTAGCCAGAAACTCTGACCACTAGACCACAGAGGCGGTCACAAAGAGTACATAAACCTTCAATAAATACAATAAGTATTACACAAACGTACGTCAGCACAATCTATTTATTCTAGGGTAAGGCTACATGTTTCGACTAGATGTTAGTCATCTTCAGGCCCCTACAATTTAGTTACCAAATGCTTTGTCCACTTCAATAAATACGTTGTACTAACCCCAGAATTGCCAAGCATGAGAGAAACGATGCCACAATGATTTATTCCATTGCATATGGCCCCTCTGCGAATTCACGATTCATTAAAAATGTTAGAATATCCTGGAGAAGACAGTCGAAGAACACGCTTAATGCCTGCATGTAACTCTAAAGCAGGTTAAGGACGAACATTCATGAAGTCTCTCCGTCTCTCCCTCTTATTCCCTCCACCAACCAAACTCCACTCCACGCGTTGATGAGTAATAAAAGTCGCATAAAGTATGATGAAACACCTATATAATCTTTTGGGATTTGCAAGAAAAACGCAGTTTCCGATCAGTAAGACAACGTTCCAAGGAAACGTGCGGCATGATTTCGCATGACGTCAGCAGTTGTTTTGCGAATATGAGCCTTAAATACAACATAGAGACTGTTTTACACATATGAACCAAGCTATATTTCATTCCGACAAACAGGCCCAATTTACATACAATAACACATGTTAACACGGAACACCTGGATTAAATGACAACATGCTTACTTCGGAAAATGTTTCTTGTACAAAGAACAAAAATAAAATGTATATAAAATTACCACCAAGAAACGGAAACCATTTAACTTCAAATGACACTCAAAGGGAGAAAACTAATTTAAAAGGACACGTTCTGTCTATTTTTGTCGACGTAATTCTGTTTCCTACGGCACTTCCTAAATTTACCTGACAAGAAACACATTGCTGCCACGAATGCGACACACGTAGCTAAATCGCTTGCAAAATGGAGACAAAATAATGCCAGATATTTTAATTGACTTGCGCACGTGAAAGAAACAAATAATACGAGCCACGGCTCATTTTCCGCACGTCCCTATAAAGTCACAGTTCAAAGTCAATTTAATATCCCACGTTCAGCCACAGATGATCTCTACACATGACCAAGCAATGTTGCATAACCTACAAAGTAAACATATTGTCCCATGGTACGCCCATTGGATACTTTGGAAATCCCAGTCACGGAAACCTTTGTTGTTCGTTTAATGAGGTGAAACAAACACGCAAAACTTCCCAGGAAACTAAGGCGAAATTATGTTAATTACGAATAGCTGTTCCACAGCCTAGCCTACGATACTGAATTAAGCGTCTATCGCAGGAATAAGGTAACCTGAAACTCTCAAAAAGTGAAACCCAATAATTAAACAAAAAAGACTCTATAAAGAAAGCCCATTACACCTTATAATCATTTAAAACTTAGCCCGTGATATGAAGGCATCTAGTTAAACCACGGCGTTCTGTAGACCTGGGCTCCAAATGGAAATGAACGCTCAGCTAAACATGCCGGTCGCCTTCATCCCAGGAGAAAGATCCTCACTCAATTAGCATATACTCGTATAACTTGTTAGATACTAATCAATATGCAGTGTGTGATGATAAAAAAATTTGCAAATTTCCTATCGGAATGGAATCTGGCCATCCACGTCACATTCTAAGACTAGGGCTGGATTACAAGAACCACAGACATGGAGTACAGATGTCAGCGTCCTGAACACGCAGCCTGACATTAAGTGTTCGACAATGGACCGACCACACTCACGTCGAAGAGGGAAGTCCCACGGATGGAGCCCTCCACCGCTCCCCTTCCATATATTTCCCTTCCACCCCCAACATGAATCTTCCAGTTACTCTGGCGGCGACAAACTTCGCTACCGAGAAGTTCTTTGAGCCCGTTGACACCACACAGGGATGGAGTAGAAGACATACATCTTTCGATATACGAGTAGTTCATTTACTTAAGATTCCATTTTACTAAAAACAATAACTTGTACTTTTCTCAACAACGAAGAAATGTTCGCGCATACGAAGAAGATGGTTCTGTAATGAAAGACGTGCAACGAAGATTCATTTGCGCTAACGATTTTTCTGTGTTTCCGCTTTTACTGTTTTCCATTCTGTTCTTAACAAAAATAATGCTATGAAAAATTATGAAATATGTGAACAACTGCTTGGGAGACAGACTACCCTATATCGTTAGGTACTGTACAATACATTACGAGGCACGCGGTGACGCAATTGGTTGAGGCATTGCGCTACAAGCCGGAGGGTTGCGGGTTCGATTCCCGATGGGTTTATTGGGATTTTTCATTGACTTAATCCTTCCGGCCTCAATATGGCCCCTGGAGTCGACTGAGCCTCTAACAGAAATAAGTACCCAGGATATCTCCTGGAGGGTAAAGGCGGCCGGTGTGTAGGGCTAACAACCTTATCACTTTCCTATGCCGACTGTCTAGAAATTCTGGGAGTCTCAACCTTCTGCAGCCAGGCCTGTAATGGGATTGCTTTATCTTTTAAAATTCATTACACCTACAATGAAATCCGTCCTGTAGTGTGTGGCAAATAGGATAAAATACTGTGGTGAGGTCGTGTTGGTTTGCATCATTTTTTTTAAATGTTTTCCAGTACAAAGGGGGGGGGGGATACGTGACCTTTTTGGGCTCAGTAACCAGTCATATTTTACCATTCAAATCAATGGAAAATTGGATTTCCATTTAATAATTTAAGCTTAAAAAACAGTTTTGAAGGAACCAATTGCCTACGTAAACCGACGGATGCCCGTACAACATTATACGGAAGAAGATGATCCCTGGGTCTGCGTTGTTCTCGCCCACCAGTGCCTCATGGTCACAACCAATGCGCTACATAACGAATTTCTTTATCGTATTCACAACAGCCTGCCACCGGGCCTGACTCTCATTCAACCGAATAAAGACCACACCCTCAAGCCCTCTCTCGCTAAGACTATCTAACAGTATCTCCCACCTAATCCCAAGTATTCCAAATTGTAGCTTACATTCAGGTTTTATTACTAAATTCACACGCAACCTGCCTCGTCTGGCTTATCATCTGGACATACTGACAAGAAAAAAAATCCTTCAGCTGCTACGAATTGAACCCTGCTCGTTCAGCCCATACACTAATCCCTATAATGATTCAGCAGGATGCTCCTGTATCTTGTGCTTTAAATCACTTGTGGTCAAATTACGTGGAGTTTTCCAGTTTCTTCATACGAAAAAATAAAAACAATATCCCACACTATCATTAACTTGCCACCATGTGTGGCCATTGAAGTGCCACAAAATTGTCACCTAGATGTACATAAATACAAAATCTCACGCTATCAGAGTTTATATAAGTTAATCTTCCGTGAATGACAACATTCTAAACTAACAAAGACCTACGATTCATGTCAATCGAAATTTTAATTTTTTCAAAAAGAGAAAGAATATGGAATTTCCCCTTGTTGCGGCCACCCAATTACGCAGAAAAAAAAGTCTTCTTGCCATACAGCACAGATTGCAAGCTATAAGCCCTGTCCTTGCTAAACCCATTTCAATCTGCAGTACTTACTGCAACGTGAGCCGCTAGACATCTACCGGCAACTTCGCGTACTCCCTCTACGAAGGAAAATAATGATCTGTAGCAAGCGGCCACGTTCCAGTCTGTTTCTACTAAAAAAGGCTTACTTTGCCATAGTGAAATTACGTATTACTTTATGTACAGCAGTGAATACTTAACAAAATAATGCGGAACACTTAAAATGCCTCAAACTGGTTTGACAATATTAGGACAGAATGTAAGTCAAGAGCAGTGATATGCAAAGTAAGTCCGAAAAAAACATTCGGCCCGCAAAAAAATTTAAATTAAATCAATTTCCCACCGTACCATCAACCTGTCGTCTCGTGAAATATGCTACAGTTAACTGCGTCATGCAATTCTCTTAATGAACAAAATCACTCTTGTTAGTTACAATTAATTATTAATGAATAAATACATGCTGTATGATGTAATGCTACTGATCTTACCAACCCTATATTAATTACGAGCGAATATGTCCTTCATATGCTCCAAAAACAAATGGCAGGCATTAATTCAACAGGTACAGTTTCACATCACTGGAAATGTACAGTGTCTGGACCTCGACTCAGTTGGTAAAACTGTCTGCCAGCCACAACACAGCCCATCTCTCGTTTGGCGAGTGGAAATACAGCAAAAAAAACCGTTCGGTCGCTACGCAAGTTTACAGTAGGACGTCATGCACTTACACTTCAAATAGCACATCTGTTGACGTCACGAACGGAGAAAGGTACCACATTCTGTTTAAATGCTCTATCCAGCATTCGTCTGGAAAAAGCTGGAAAAACGCATCAGGACAGGACAGAGATGCCTGAACAGTATTTTCCCTACGCCACCGCTACGCTATCCCACTCCGTAAAAGCTCTAGTGTCCCGGCAAGGCAACATTAAATTCCCCAAATATTATTTATGTATTTATTTATTCATTCATTCATTCGTTCGTTCATTCATTCATTCATTCATTTATGTACTGCATGTCCAATGCAGGTAACTCCATTAGGCAGTAACCTTTCTCAGAATCTGTTAGTCGCTCGGCTGGTCAAGAAATCCCCCTTTTTTTACAGAATGCGAAAGAAAACTGTCGTATTCACATACATCCGGCTAACTGATCTTACCATGAGTCAACCTCAATTCAACTAAGGCATTTTATTCCTATAAGATTCATTTTAATATCATCCTCTAACCTACGTGCAGTCTTCCTTGGGTTCCCATTTCAGTTTTCAGATTAAAATCTTGCAGGTATTTCTCAAATAACCCATGCCTGCAACATGTATTCCCCATCAAAGTAATGACATTTGGTGAAGGGGTCCAACTACGAAAACCTTCATTACATTATTTTCTAAATTCTCATAGTTTCTTAAGCCCAAATGCAGTCCTCAGCATGTTGTTATCAGAGACCTCAATCCATGATCTCACAGGGAGAGAACCCAAGTTTCGCACCAACATAAAATGTTTTATATATATATATATACACGTGCAAATGTGTGATGCGTGTGCGTGTAGCCTGTATTTTAGGTTTCGGATAGCACACGGGAAGATGAGAGAGATTCTTCGATCCTGAAGAAGGAAGCAGCAGAATCCTACCAAACGTTGGTACATATCTACGACACAACATGCAGACACATCCCAGAGCACACTAACCCCCAATCTCTTATACAACCACAGCGAAGATACAAACGAAAAATCATGATTTACGAGTACGCACGCTACTGTGTAGGCCATTAATACTGCTTTCCTCCAACCCTGGTTCATTGGCTGCTGGCTAATTAGTTAGGGCGTATGACAATTCGAATTCAGTCTGTTCATTACATTCGGTTTTGACACAAGCGTCCCTCGAATTCATTTTGCGCACTCACCAGGTGGCAGACCAGAGCAAACGGTTGATGCTACAATGAACTGCAATCAAGCCCAACTTTAACACCGACGCTACAGGTACAAATACCTAGCAACTAACTGCGGATAGATTTATTCCTGTTTCTCACAGAACATGCCATGACATTAACGAACGTAACCCCAACAGATGTCTCTGCCGTCACCACACCGATTACAGCTAACGTTTGCAACAAAATCCTTGTTAATTATCTAGTAGCAACAAAAGCAGCGGTAGAATAAGTCCAGGGTTTTTACCAGCGCAAATCGGCTGAAATATATATCCTAAACCAAGGGTACCTTGTACTTATGTTCATATACATTTTTGTGTTTGACATAACGTTACAAATACATCAATAGTGTAATAACAACATTCTCAAACAACCGAAGTGCCTTATGAGAGAAGACAGGTTAGGAATAGTTACAGTTATGATGACTTTCTTGAAATGGAGGTAGGGGAGGTGGTATACGGTGGCAACTGCTTACTGCATTTGCCTCCTTATAATAGTTCAAAATGCTGCACAAATCTAATTAACGTGTCTAATCTTCAACGCGTCTATTACAGTTTCATACCCTACTACGGTTCTTCTAATCTGCAACGGAACTTTCAGTATCTGTTACGTCTCAACAGAGTTATGTAGTAAACAAAGAATCAACCATACAGGCAATGAACGTACAACGCAACATTAAGGCGCGCTCGCGTAACAATTGCCGTGTAAATGCTGTATTACATACTGTAACAGAGGGCAACAGCACCTAGTAATGTGACAACCCGTAAAGCTTGTGACGTCAGCCTGCCAGAACCTTCCCGTGCAAGAATGGGATAAAACATTGTAGGAATACCCAGCGCTGACTAGAAGAGAGAAGTTTACGTTGGCGTGCAATAGGCACTATATTATGGCCTTCGGTTAGCAGGAATTGGACAGTCTTGTCAAGGCGGTTCCGAGTGTGTGGCGTATAGCAGAGCGAAGAGAGTGGACGTCGGACAGTAAGCGGGATTCAGCTGAGGGACTGCGTAGAGTGGAGCGAGTGAAGCGAATCAGTGAAGTACTGGGTTCGAGACCGGTGTCAGGGCTATAAGCCCTTAGTACTGAACGTATTGAGTGCAGAGGTATCTGTTGAGAGTGATTCTTGAAATTACTGTGAGTGTTCTGTTTTCACTACTAACGGTTTTAATTGTTTTATCTGTAAGTGTCAATAAATGCTGTTAATTGTTAAACCCAGGGCCTATCAGTTACAAAATTCTGAATGTGTGCTTGTTGCTTTAGTTATGCAAAGCGCATGCGTCGTGTTACATTGCCATCTGTCGCCTGTCTGGCTCTACAATATTCTACCACACTCTCTCATAAACGGCACGATTTTCGGGAAAAGTTACTGAACAACAAACGTGTGTTTTGATTTTCTCTGCGACTTTAGGCTGAAACATTTCTCATTCTTAGAAGAATTCTGCGATATATTACTATAAATGTACATGCGTCTTCATGTAAAGTACCCGTTATTTTTGTAAGATTTCAATGAACGCTGTCGACAAATTTTCAAAAAATACTGATATATCAAATTTCATGAAAACTCATCCCTATGGAGCGGAGTTGTTCCTTGCGGACGGAGGGACGGAGAGACATGACGAAGCTAATACTCACTTTTCGGAATTTTGCGAACGCGCCTAAAAATCAGTTTATTTATTTGCTCTTAACGCTGTTCCTCTATCCCTCTTCGCTTCGCCATATCTCCTTTATTACTTTCACTATTTTTCCCTTCTGCTTAGATTGTGTCCGTAATGGTGGAAAGTTCTAAAATGCACATAAAGCATCAGTGTTTGTTCAATTGTCTCAAAACCGAAACGGGTACGGGCAACTGCATACATCTCTACCCTTCATACGACTCACACTTTCCCGTGACGCAGCATAACATGGTGCACTTTTGACGATAGGGTGCAACAGTCATTATACTCACTATGAATGGTTCCACGTCTTAATTTATATCAATTAAAGCGAAACTCTCGAACTTCGCGACAAGATCTATACAAGCATGTACTGCATTCTATACAGCGTTTCATCCAGAACGAATCCTATACATATCCATTAAATTCTAAACCACTCGCATTCTGCTTTCAAACTACGCCATTCATGACTCGAGAATCAGGTTACAGGAAAGGCTGAGCGAGTAAGATTGCAAGTAGTTGAAATAGGCGTATGTGCTTTGGAAGGAAGACACGCACATTAAGTACTGATAAATACAGCCGATTTTCTATTTAGTTCGTTATGCACATATCTGATTCGACAGAAAAGCAATGGACAGTATGGAACCTTCAGGCGTCAAATTACGGATCCCAGTGGCCGCGCGGTCTAAGGCGTGGGTCTGAGGCCGCTTGCTTGCTGGAATTGTGGGTTCAAATCCCGCCGGGGGAATGGAGTGTTGTGTGTTGTCAGGTAGAAATCTCTGCGTTGGGCTAATCACTTGTCCAGAGGAGTCCGGCCGAGTGTCATGTGTCCGAGTGTGATCGTGAAGCCTCGAAAATGAGACCCTGATATAGTAGGGGCTGTTGCGCCACGAAGTAAATAGGGGTCAAAATAAGACCCATACTCAGCAAGAATGCAAACTGTCTACTCCGTAATGTAGCATACGGACTTAGCAAGGCGTGTTTTCTTTCCAGAATGTCACGGTTTCATGGTACACCCATACATGGCATTTCATTTACACCCACAAGAAAAGTACGGCCTTCCTTGGGCCGATTTTCATGAAACCCATAAATGCTCAATAATATATGTACAGATATCACATTCCAAATTTCGCCCATATCGGATAATAAATGTGGACAGTAAGAACAGAAATTCACGTACAGCCTTACATCAAAGTATGACAGTCACTAAAGCGATTTTCACGCAAATGAAGCTTGTTGGGCAAGTTTTCATAGAGAACCTATGTAATTAATTTCAAGAAAATCCGTTAAACGGTTCCGTCGCTGCTCCCAGGTCACAGACACGGATGGGCGGGCGTGGTTTCCATAAAAGCAGTACTCTCTCACTTAGTAAAGAATGCCTAATAAATCACACAAGTATAAGTAAAAACAAACAATCCATATTCGCACAGGTTTCCTTTCAAGATTACGACAGATGAACGACCCTTGGAGCAACGGTTTCGAATTCCGCGAAGACTGTTTATACATTTTTCTCAATTTTGAAGCTCTCTACTCCGTGCATTCTTGCAATCAATCATTTCTTTCTATTCCAACTAATTGCACGTAATATGTTAAATACATATATTTATCACGAATTATCTCCTACATGTTTTGGTGTTTGTCACACCATCATTGAGTTATTGCTCTTGAGCAATAGCTTAGTGGTCTCTCTGAAGTTGGTGTGACAAACACCGAAACATGTAGAAGATAATTGGTGACAAATATATGTATTTAACATATTATGTGCAGTTAGTTGGAATGCAAAGACATTATTTGTCTAAATACTCATGACATCGTGTCCGGAAGGTTTCAAAATCTGAATTTGTTTACACGAATGTACAAGGTTTCCTGGAAGGGTTTTTCTGGAACAGTTTATGGTTAGCAACATCCCATGGAGAATGTAGGAGCACTTCGAATTGCAGGATGCATTAAAGAGTAAGGATCATCAGTGGCATTCACATAATCAGAATCGGTAAAAAAAATAAAAAGCTACAAACTTTATAAACAGTAGATGAAATATAATATTCTTAGAATGCAATAATGGGTTGCTCACACACCTTCCAGAACATCAAAAATCAAATAATACGCCGTATTATCGATTATTTACTTCTTTGTATGGCTAATGGATACGTCGTATAAAATGAGAAAGAGCATAATAAAGAACATGTTCCTCGCAAAAACACAGGAGAAAAAACCATAAAGTATGCAGCTATATTCTGTTATTTTAAAACGATTCATCTGTAGGACCTGTACTGGAATTTAAAGTACGTCATATTATTACAGTGAGTACCGCGGTAGTACAGTGGTTAAGGTGCTGTGTCCAGGCCTGTAAAGGGACTGTTTTATCTCAACCATATTTTTACAGTAATTTACTCCGTGGTTTCTAATTTAGTATTGTGCGGTAACTCTACATGCCTGAAAGTGAAATCTCAAATTTTGTGAAAATCTGGCATGACGTTAAAACACGAATGTAAAAAAAAAAAGATATTTAATTTAAAAAATACTGAAAAATATTTGCAATTTCGAAATGGTGCTTAATAATAAATTCGAACTTCGTGACTGTCACGGAAAAGTTGATATATTTTTCAGAGAATAACGTAGGCCTACCATACCATACTACAAAATGTGCAGGGCAAAAATTATCTTCCAACCCAGGAGAAAATGTGACAGGAAACAAGGGATTTATTTCACCCGGTTCTTATATACAGAGAATGAAACTAGCGAGTCGATAAAACTGAGCGGAGGTTGCCCAAGAATTCATTAATAAAATTGTTGCCAAGTAATCCGCACACCAGGAAGAAATAAAACAGTTCAGTTCTTACTTCAACCCACTAAGGACTGCGTTATGCACATGTGTGATTCTACTTAATTCGTACATGTTCATGTAAATTTTAAATAAAGCTTCATTTCACATTACAACCTGACATCTAGCTATTACATAATAAAACAAAAACATCCAGTAAATTAGTAACGTACATAATTGTAATAAAACTAAACACAACATGGCGATAAGGGAAAAAATTAATTTGACAACACATAAGCAATTAGTGATGTATTATTAGATAATGAAATAAACATTTATGCCATGTTCATGAGTTATTGGACTAAACTGGAAAACATAACCATTATGTCTTCCCCGTCGTGACGACGGGGAAGGCATGTTGGTAATGCGTGTCTGTTTCGCAAATGAGGGTTGATCATCTAGGGATGACGGTACGATGGTTATACTTGACATACAGGAAAACATTCCTTGAGTGATTAACTGATTCATGACATTACGACCGGCTAGTGATGAGACACTGGTGCCAAAAGAGACCTGTTTACGTTCAAATTCAGTTCGGTACACTTCAGTTGTATTTTGTTTGCTTTTCTTTGTACTTTGAAGTGTAAAATTAATTACAGGACTAATACTGGCAAATTAACTTGGCCATATCGCTTCAAGTTCCGGTCCCAGTGGCCGCGCGGTCTAAGGTTTAGTTCTGCGGTCGCCCGCCTGCTGAGATTACAGGTTAAAATCCCGCCGGGGGCATGGATGTTTGTCTGTTGTGTTGCTTAAAAATAACTGTTACTATTTATGGGTATGCAACAGTCCCAAAATACAACAGAATTAGTCAATTAACAACACGATATCAGTCTCTCATTCCCCACAGGAAGAAGGCTGGTGTGTGTTTTACACTGACCTTTTGTACGATGTGATCCGGGTTAATTCCAAGTTCTGCAACAGAAAAAAGAAAATTCATTTGTTTCTGTCTGATAAAATATTATTCCATAAATTCCCGCAGAAAAATAATCAGCTACACAATAAGTAGAGCTTTGGCAGACATGCAATGTTCAGACCTTTCTGAACACACAATCACATATCTAACCCTCGAATCACATCACAGTCGTTACGAAACGTACGAACGAGCGTGGTTAACGGTCGCGGGCAAATTTTCTGTCCGGAGCTGCAAAAAAGGAAAGCACAATAAGCAAGTGTCTGCTGGCCCGCTTGTTCAACCCGCACAATCACTGAACAAATTGCGATTAAATTTGGTGTTGCCTGTTGGTCCGTACTGGTCAAACATATTGACAGTCAAATCGAACTTAATTGTATCTGTAATGGTTCACTGTACAAAAACTTGCATTACACATAAAATACTGAATTATGGACCAAAACTTTGGAAAGGAAACATATTAACATGCTTGCAATATTTAGCGCAATTCAATGAAAATTGGTTTGTGACTTTGATTATCACAGAATGCACTAACGGATTAAATACGCGGTTACTGTTCATTCATAGGTCAATGTGATTAGTACATGGTTTAAAACTGTTTCACAGTAACGGTACTAAACAAGCCTATTACTGTATGTTCTGTCTTCAAATCAATACTTCCCGCTTGCCATTTCATGTACTGCATATGTAACATACCGCGATTCTATCACGCATCTTAAATTACAGAGCGTATTCTTAGTGATCCACAGCATTGGATTTATAATGCTTTTAAGTTGAAATTCCGATCAAAATAAACGCGCAGTTGTTCAGATGTTTATCCATAAATACAGACATGTATATTAAATTTACGTGCCTCATAACGTGATTAGCACAAATTTTTTAAGCAAAGCAACAGTTTACCCTTTCTTGTGGTACAGTTCAGTCTCAGCTTCCGCTTTGTCAGTTCGAAATAAATTCCCGACGTATTTAGTAATCTCAGATACATCAAATGCACTGCAAGAGCGTAATGTACTAATCCAATTCCACTAAAAAATCGTGGATTCCAGAAACTCTCGCCTCAGCTTCTAAACACGTTCCACTTACGACTGAGGGAGGAAGATTATTCAACAACACTTCAATTAATAATGTTCCGCAAACACAGGCATGTGTAAACGTACTTCTGAATGAATACCTTCTGAAAGCGGCGAAGACTTCCTTCCTTGAAAAGTGTGAGTTCAAAGTAGACATTAATTTTGTTATTTACATCCCCCCAAAAATGTAAATAACAGAAACCAAGCGAGGTAATTTATTACTCCTGTTTCTAACTCCTGTACTACAATATTTACGGCAAAGACTCCGAAAACCAAACGCCGCGCACATATCCGTTGCCACGAATTCAGACGCCAGACTTCAGAATGCATTATCGCCACGTCATAACATGTCTGTAATACATCAATTTTATACAAAGGGTCCTAACAGATAAAACAGTGGTATGTAATGAACACAGAAGTGAGGCGCCTTTCTTACGCACGGCTGAAAAGCCGTTACTACCCCAAACGTAGGTATTCCATCAGTTGACACCGACACAAATCCTTCGACAGGAAGTGTTTTCAGAATTATATACACTTCGTAAACGCTACACAAATATCGGTATCCGTCCATTATACTTATAAGCGAGAAAGCCCTTCTTCATTGAACAATCGCGGAACACAAGCCTATGAGTGAGAGCTGCACTTTTGTCTGAAACACGTGGATTAATTAAAATTGTAGTGAAAATCAAGATAGGCAAAGTGCGTGTGACGTAACACTGTGGCGAGTTCCCGTAACCATTTTTTGCAATCGAACACAAACAATGCTTACCGCGTGTGTTTTTGAGCTACGCGTCACTGTCAACTATATGAAAATAATGAGTGTTGCACAACAATGTTTTTGTGGAAAATTTATGTCACCGACAAAAATAAAACGTACGTAGATCTTCATGTAGTGCCCGATGCTGCACTGAAATAAAAGAATGTTTGTTCGTGGCCTTCCTTAGAGGCACAGTACAATTTGGCTAAACAGATCGCAGTGACAGATAAGTCGTATATCAGCTTTTGTTTTATATGTTGCCGTAAAACTCTTATGAGATCAAACGAAATTAATCAATTACGAATAAATAAGTGTTAAATATTACGTGTGTGCGTGTGTATTTTTGCCTTAGTTAACCGGTATGCAAATTCCATACTTCCTGCGTCGCATTGTATGTCACCTGTGGTCTACCTGACTGTACAACTTCCTCCTTATATCTCATCATCGGCATGATTTTCGGTAAATAATGTTGTTTACCATAAAATGTGTTTCGATTTTTCCTACAACTTTTGAGCGAAACATTTCTCGTTCTGAGAAGAATAATTCAGCGAGACATTATCAGAAATGTATATAAGCTTCGCGTAAAGTATCCGTTATTCTTGTCAGATTTTAATGAAACTTGAACTCCTTGTCAGATTTTCGAAAAATACTCTAATATTAAATTTCATGAAAATCCGTCCAGTGGGAGCCGAGTTCCATGCGGACAGACGGACAAACAGAAATGACGAAACTAACGGTTGTTTTTCACAATTTTGTGAACGCGTCTAAAAAGGGGCATCTAAATCGCTTAGTACACAAAAACGATAAGGATATCCCTTGTATGTATGTTTGCTGCAGACTGCACCTACAGCCGATATAACATTCGTGGCGTGAAAGTTGTGGCCGTAAATATTCCTCTAACAAGAATATATCGCAATCCACTTTTCAGGATAAGGAGAGCGAACAGGAACATAAAACAATCCTGGCACGAGCAAGACGTGAGGCAGGCCTCTAAACCAACAAGTGTGTTTACACAGACGCGTCACAGGCTCTTCTCAGCCACCAAATTTATAAATTTAGAGCATCGTAAATTGTACCGATGCCAGGGATTTATATAATCGTATTAACTAGGTTCGACAGTTGTATTCTCATGTAGGGTTTTGTGTGTTATTTGCAAGGGAATAAAACCGATGCATGTAAAAAATCATGTCTATCACTGAGAATTTTATGTACAATAATGACTGGATTTCAATCAAATTTGTGAGCTGGGATAACGTAGTTGGTATACTGACTAGGCTACAGATTGGACGACCGAGGAATCGTTAAGGACAATCTTTGTTTCTCAGCTCCAAAATATCCACTCACCCTTCGGGTACCGAGACCTGTTTCGCCGAGGGCAAAGCAGGTGGGGCATGAATCTGACCAATTACTTCCATCCAAAGGTAAGAATGAGTGGAGCTGCCACTCTACTCCCGGGTGCCTTCATGGCATGCACAGGGACGACTTTACTTAGGAGAAGGTTATCGAATTATCTGCACCTAAGCAATAAGCGTAACTACCAACTGCAGTATTTCATATATTATTAAGACGGCGACGACGATTATGGTAACAATAATAATAATAATGGCAATAATAATCTGTTCTACGATGTTTTTTCTACATTATCCAATACTCCTTCCGATTTAAAAAAAAAGCAAGAACAAAAAAACTCTCACAGTACAACTGTACAGAACTACTACGCAGTTCGGAGTGTAACTCTGTGCACTTAAAAGGTACAGTCATCCCTATAAAGGACTGGACAGGCCCTTTGGCCTCAAAGAGGATGAGGCTCCCAAAACTTCTAGACAGTCGGCACATGATGATGGCTAGGATGTCAGCTCTACGTACCGGTCACCTTCACCCTCTGCCCCCAGGAGATACCACTGGGTTTCATTTGTGTTAGAGGTTGAGTCGATCCCAAGGCCACAGTGCGGCCAGAAGGTTAAGTCACTGAAAAATCCCAATGACACCATTGCGAATCGGACCCGCGACTTCCGGCTTGTAACGCAGTGCCTCAAACAACTGCGCTCCCATTGTTTGAATTTATACCAACCCATCATTTCACCAGAATAGGACATCCATAACAAAATGGTGTGGAACTGGCCTTAAAGCCCGATGCGTGAAAAAGAAGAAGAAGAAGATGATGATGATGATGATGATGATGAT
>Ga0131853_10013560_pt1 | contig 14946 bp, 10 predicted proteins | sample TergutLab28metaG_FD_92764 | JGI IMG/M metagenome (GOLD analysis project Ga0131853, IMG submission 92764) | Labiotermes labralis P1 segment gut microbial communities from Petit-Saut dam, French Guiana - Lab288 P1 (version 2) (version 2) | ecosystem: Host-associated > Arthropoda: Insects >... | reverse complement strand
TTGAGGGGGTGTGTTGAGGGGGGTTTGGGAACGTGGGGGGGGGGGGGGACTTACAGACGGATGGAGAAAACTTCGTAATGAAGAACTTTACGTTCTGTACCCTTCACCAAATACTGTTAAGTTGATTAAAGTAATGTGGATGAAATGGGCAAAGCATGCAGTTCGAATAGGAGACACGAGAAATTATTATGCTTAATGGCCCACTTGTCAGACCTGCCTATATACATGCTGGTTACATCGAGATGGATATTACAGAATTAAGGAGTAGTTTGGATCCGTCTGGCCCAGTAGGTTCGAATAGCGGACTCTAGTGAACATGGTAATGAAACTTTTAGTTTTCATGAAATGCGGAGAATGTCTGGACTGACTGACGGACGGACGGACTGTCATCTTCTCAAGACGGAGTCTGCTTTGTGCTGTTGTACCTTAAACATTTCAGAGAATTGCAGCGAATATTATTGGCAGGCTGACGCCTCTCTATATGCACAACGTTTGTTTACGTACAGCCTTTGTGTCAAGAAATGGATTGTGTAGGTAGGTACATCGTGTGTGTGTGTGTGTGTGTGACCTTGTGGTTGCTAATGTTAACGATTTAAAGCTTGAAATTCTTCTAAAATAAAATAAAGTCCTTAGCTCACAGGCAATGTACTGGCTATTTATTGTGATATCGCACGTAACACATAGTTACACTCTTTGGCCCAAATGTAGAGTTTCCTTCAAGCTACATCAGGTGGTACATATAGTTACCGCTGTACTGTGAACGGCTAACGCGTATATGTAGCGACTGGAATGTTTTTGTACAGTCGGTAAGATTGATTAAACTACGACCGGAAGTTAAATGTATACTTGATTCTGTTGCATAAAATGATTACATTGTCCTGAAATTCTTTCCCACTAGCGCCTACCAATTGCCGACAAGACAGCATGCTGGATGTGTATTTTGTTGAACCTGCAAAAGTGTCTCGGACAGTATTGTTCACTTGTCTCGTCTGTTTACATGACACTTGTTAAATCTACACACGGATGCGTAATTTAAGAGCTCTCAACGGTTTCACTGTGTAAACGAAATGATTATTAGTGAAAGCGATAGCTATCGTGATGAGACGGCTGTGTCTTTCAGAATGTTCTGTTGACTTTGCGGTAACCTTTATCAACACACGGCGAGTGAAGATTCTGTGTGTGCCTGCGTGCGTGCGTACTTGCCACGTTACACTCACAGACACTCGTAGCCTGCTGGTCATAAGCGCAATGACTTATTCGTCAAACAGAAAATTTGCATCACCCCCCCCCCCCCCCCCCCTCCTTTTTCACGGAACGTCGCCGTCAATTCCGAGGCACTCCTGCATCGTATTCGAAAGGTCTGGCTTTAAAATCTCGGTTCGGTTATCGGCTAAATTGATAGACTTTTTCGTGATTTACTTAGATCCTGCAGGAAAATCTTGGAATGGTACCTCAAATCAGCCACGAAGTCTTTATTGTACGTTGCTTTTTGTTAGTTATTGATGTTTTATGCGCGTTCGCAAAATTGCGAAAAGCTACTGTTAGCTTCGTCTTATCTGTTTGTTCCCATCGAACAACTCGGCTCCCTCTTGACAGATTTTTGAAAAAATTTGATATTTAAGTATTGTTCGAAAATCTGTTGAGAAAATTCAAGTTCAGTTAAAATGTGACAATAATAATGGACACTTTACGTGAAGACTAATATACATTTATAATCATATCTGTCTTAGTTCTTCCTAGAATAAAAATATTTCAGACAAAATTTTAGAGGAAATCAAAACACACGTTTTAAGTTCAGTGCCCCCCCCTTTTTTTTTTCTAAAATCTTTCCATTTATGAGATAATGTGGAAAAATACTATAGATCCGGGTAGGCCACAGAAGACAATATGGCGCAGGAGCATTGCGTGCTGGATACCAAAGGCTAGAAACACACAGTCAGAATATGTAATTATTATTGCTCTTCCACTGCTGCAGTGTTTGCACGAAAGCGCCTCGGTGGTACCTTAATACGTATATTGCCTGTCTTCTTAGTTTTTGACAGCGGCCGTAAAGGAACCATAAAAGTAAATATATACAGTTTTCTTATCTTGTTCCTCAATTTTATTTATTCTCCTTCTGTTCCTATCGGTCGTCTGGACCAGTACTCAGCGATACGGGTATCAGACAGCTACATAATGGATACAAACATCGAAACCGCACAAAGTCCTTGACTTTCACCCATTGTAACTGTGCATTGGTGATGATAGAATCCTTAGCTCTTTTCGGATATGTAGGGACTGCATTTTGTTGTAGAAACGAACAGTTACGTTGCGGTGGCGAATAAGGTTTTCAACATTTGGATCAGTGGTGCGCAATCTGAGGTCCTCTAACCTTCCATAAGTGGCACGTGGAACCATTAGCTCCTTGAGATTCTAATGAACATCACCCCTATATAAATTCTACCGGAGACGGACATAAACGAATCACTATTACCTCTTAAAGAAGCTACTCAGGTCATCGCAATCTGATAAAAATACGGATGAAATGAATACACGTCCGTGTTTAGATATATTAATATTGTAGTTAACACCCTTTGTAGCACTGCGCCATGTCAGTCGTGTCTGGATGTCCATCTGTTAAAAAAATGTTGCGCGATAGCAATTGGAATTAAACGTTGACACATCTTGGACAACACGATTAAAATGTCCGAGTGTGTTAACTACATTGAACTGGCTAACCATATGGTATAACGGCATGCTCTGATGGACACGATAGTGAACATGAGATTTGTGGTTCTGAAGGCGGTGAGTATACATTTATGAAGTGCTGTCTTGTGGGCTGGGAGAAACCTATCGCATTTTGGAGGGAACAGGTTTCTGTTTTGGAATGTGAAGCAGCGCAGTTTGGTGGCTTACTGACGTTTCGGATGTATCTGCGAAACGATGAAAGCACAAGGTTTCTCTTTTGGCGCGGGGCACTTCAACCAAAGGGCGTCACTTCCCAGAAGATAGCAGTCCACACGGTAGAGAACTGTCGGGTTCCGTAAAAGGCAAGGAATTTTTTGACCATCTAAACCATAACTGTTTTCTTAAGAAGTTAATTAGTTTTTATATTTACAAGTCGTATTTAAGTGGCGCATTTTACCCACGTCTCGACAAAGACAGTTTGGCAAGCCAAAATTAATGCACTTTGGCGCGTAGTTGGTTGTCACCGAGTAGATGTGATTTGGTTGCGGCAGAAATGAACAAATGCCAAACCTTTTGAATGCGTGCCCGACATAACAGGCTGGTCACAAAGGAATCGCTAATTTATGCCCTCTCTGTTCGCATTGCTTAGACGCGTCACCTTGTTCGTGTGTAATTTGAATGACGATATATCAAGCGCTGCAAAATGTTTTCCGTGCTTATCCTTGCAGCTCAGTAGAATGACTGCGCTTGGACAGTCGGGATTTTGATTTTCAGCTTGATCCCCTATCCAGTGGCTACTGGGAGGGAAACGTCATTAGTTCGTGAACTCGACTACTCACCTTCCTCTTGTGCCGTAGTTAAGAAGTCGTGACCTGTCCAGGGACAATCGGAATAGACTGACAAGGAAACTGAAAGCCCCAAAACGCCGTTGGTTTTGGTGACTGTGTGGCTATGAATTTCGGCACACTTTGAACAAGCGACTAAAGAAACTTGAAGTTAGCGTTGTAGACATGTCATTGTAGACACCTCATACGTCGTTCTGTCTATTCGGAAGATTGTTCTTCTGATCCATAAGTCTTGTTTTTTTTGTGATGCTGTTGCAAAAGAAAGTCAAATCCGGATTATATTTAAATGTTTTGCTCACGGATGACGCGGACCGTGCAGAAAGCGTTGCAGTAACGCAGTACGTATTTCGGCAGATATTTCCAATTGTTGTCCTGTAACTGCAAGTAGTAAACGATTTGCTAATACTGAAAGCGTTTTAACGTTAACGAGAGGGTGGAAGAAAGTGGGAGAGGAACTGCGGCATGACGGACAAATAAAAGAAATTAGATACGAGTTTAGTAATTGTAACTAATAATCTATTAAAAAGATAGTAGTAATTTTTGTATTCCGTATGTTTATTTTTCCGTCAGACACTATTGGGGAATTTATAAACTTCCATCTGTCTTTTATGTGAAATAGAATTTATCTTTCAAGCAAATATTAGATGAAATTAACATTTCCTAGAACTCTCGGTGTAAAGGTAAAGTAAAAGGGTAAATTTCACCCTATGACCTGCCATGAAGTCAGAGAGGGGAGTAGAGGTATAGCAATACTCTTTCTTCAACCTCAGCCTTAGGTAGGGTAGGTGGTTAACACCACGCCCCTGCCGTTTCACCCCCGGGAATGATCCCGTACCCATTGTGTAGGAGGCTGGATGGGGCCCAGGGACGGTCTGGACGAATGTGGAAAATCTCGCCCCAACTGGGATTCGATCCCCGGGCAGTCCAGCCTCTAGCGAGTCGAGACTTTGAATGTACGCCCAAACTACTAAATGTTATCTCTATCCATTCAGTTGGTTTTACGGCGTGGGGTACACATAGTGTCTGCAGGGCATATATTGTCTGCTAATCGTTCAAAGAAAGTATACATCACAATTGACATTTAGTCGACATCGGGAAACTTCTTATCGATTTACAATTTAGAAATAGATACCTCTGGTGTATATTTGTTAAAAGTTTATGTTACACATAGGCCTGTGTTCAGAATTTGTTGTTGTAAGGAATCTGTTGTATTGACCCGAATAGACCTAGAAATTAAATTTGGTTAGTTGTGATTTGAGATAATTATGGGCTGCACGAGATTGGAGGCCATCATAGCAAGATGTAAAGTAGCAAATACGCAGCTAGATGAAGATCCACATGGATGCCAGCAAAACTGGGGGGGGGGAAAAAAAATTGTTTTCAGGCCTTCACAACCTGAAAATTCAATTTTAATAGTATGGTTCGCCCTATGACCTGTCATGAAGGCACAGAGAGGGAAAATATTATAGCTCTACTCTTTCTTTAACCTCGGCACTGGATGGGGTGGGTGGTTAATGCCACTCCTCGGACGCTTTATCTCCGGAAATGACCCGGTACTACTTGTACAAGAGGCTGGGCGAATCCAAGAGCCGGTCTGGACGGGTGCGGAATATCTCGCCGTTACTGGGATTCGATCCCCGGGCTCTCCAGCCCGTAGCGAGTCGCTATACCGACTGCGCTGTCTCGGCCCACACAAGGTTAATGAATCCGAAGTAAAATATTAGGTAATTGGGTCTGAACCCTAACCCTTCATACCACAGCCATAAATATGGCCATTTGTGCCATCTGCTTTAACACACAAATCTCTTCATTTTCCTCATGTGTATGTATGTGCTTCATATGAGTCGAACGATAAACAGTTATTATATCCGTATACAACACAACAGTCTCATCTTTGAAATGGAGGCGCAGTATGTTTACTGTGAAATTGAGACGGAATTACTGCATACTGTTCAGACGAACGTACTCTAGCACATTCACTTCCACAAGGTTCTTCTGTATCATGTATCAGGAGCGTATAAAATCTGTTATCATGCAATAACATGACTTATTCCTTACATGAACATATGTGGTTATTATGATACACGGAATGTGACGTAACGAGCATCTGTTTCGTGGATCGGAATTGGAGGAGCCAATAATATTATTAAATCCTTACCTGGATGATGAGGTAATTACGTTTCTGTTCATTGACCTTATAAAGGCCAGTGGTAACTATATGTACCACCTTAACATTAAGGACACTACATTTTTCCCGCACAGAATTTTTACTTATATTGGGATTCTTACAACAAAGAGCTACAGTTTTCCTAACAGCACTAGCCGGCTGGTCAGTGCGATAGATAAGCATATTATTTTCTAATGATGCTAGGTGCATGTTTGTTAAAAATTTTCTAAGTGAGTGAACTGTGAGATTATAAACAAACCTTTTGCGCTAGCAACAATTCATGAAAAGCCGTTTCCACTTCCTAATTTTTGTGGTAACGGCAACTTCAGTTTGCCACTATAATCTGTATAGGCCACGCTATTGACAGATTGAGTAGCTTCTCTAATGCAAAATTTCCTGGCCCGAAACAACCCACTTTCTGTACAAAGTGTCCATTTTGTTGAAAAAATAGCTACTTTACTTTTTTTCTTTTGCAGTATAGAGGCGGTAATACCTGCAGAAGAACGTGTAATATTAATGTAACTTCGAATCCACAGGAAAAAAATGCAAATAAATTGTATGCTGTGCTTCTGATTATATTATTACGGCATTTATCTTGTATTGTTTCGATTTCAGCACATTACGTTTAAGGTCTCAAACGACATTCTGTATAATAGAATTGAATCATCATTTGCCTTGCAGTTATTAATAGAATGCGGAAAGAAACCATTATCAATTGTGTTTTGTTCAGCAACTTCTTCTTGCGTTACGATTGACAAGATTCGCCTGTGGCAAGCCTTGTAGCTAGTACTGAAGTTCTCAGGTCTATGGAGCTTGCAATCTGTCGAAACAGTATTTAAGAATCGATGTCGTATCGCACAGGGAACAAACTGCTTCTCCATTATAAAGAATAATGGGTTAATGCTGTTTGGTGATATATATTGATCTTTATTTATTATGGGAATCGTAAGACAAATACAAATTACGCTCTGTGGGTGGAATTTAGAGTTCCTTAGTGTTAGTTAAATTTGGTGGTGCATATTATTGCTCTGCTATAAATGATTAATACAAGAATTCACCATCCTTTTCTTGGGGCATCAAGACGGCAGACCTTGACAGTAACGCACCTTTATTACAAGGAGGCGGTCCCCTGTAATGAACTTTCCCTTGTAATTATTTTCATGAAACATGAGCGTTGCCTGGGATTGTGACTTAACGTTGAGTGAGAATTTGATTGATTGATCGTTAGCTGGTTTCGTGGGTGTGGATTGTTCCCCAGAGGCTGTGATGTTAGGTAGAAGTATCACTGCTAAATTATTTAGTCGTAGTAACTAACACAGCTCCGGCTGCCTAAGACACATTGTTGTATTTTTCAGCTATTTCGAAGGTCCCGGTCATTGTCCCTATCACTAGACACACTGTCCTGCCCTGCTTCTAATATCATCATTCAAGGGAACAGCGCTCAGCGAACGAGCGTATATACTTCTGTGATGCCTGGAAAAAACTAATATCTTGACGTTGCAGTATACAAACTGTTGAAGAAGAGCTGTTTATAGCGATAAGCATGAAGTTTGCGAGCTTCAGGAGTGAAACCAATTTGAACCCACTGGAAGACTGTGGTTACTGTGTGCACCACCACCGCTCAGAAACTGTGTTTCATCCACAAAATGTAGGTCTATTAATGCATTTCGCATGATTATCACGGCAGAAAAAAAAAGTTCACCTGAACAAAGTTAAGGGTTGGAAAACGTAATGTAGATGCGGCGTGTTCTCTTTGAGGTAGGAACTGAATGTTTAATGTATAATGTAGAAAGATTTTAAACTACACAAGTCAAATGCGTTCCCCAGCAAGATATCTGTCGTAGACTTGTAACATAGCGCGACTATTCGTATAGGCTGTAAGGGGTTTGATACAGTGCCCTATTCTATTCTGTTCGGCTCAACTCTTCGCCTCTAAGTGGTCTCATTTAATGGTTACTTAGGATAAGAGATCGCGTTATTAAGCCTATTAAGGCAAATGGGGAAACATCCTTAATGCATCTCTAGCTTGGACGCTCAGGACTGTGAAGCAGGGCTTACCAGTGTGACTACAGCCTTTGCTGGGTTAATGGGACCCAATATTCAAGACCAGATTCGTTTAGCGTCTTTGGCTGTTCGAACCCTGAGCTTGATCTCGGTAATATTTGAGAACGGAGTTTCTACCTCACAGTAAAGACACTCCGTCTCCATTACAAAAACCAACCAGCTATTGGTGTTTAGATAAACAGTCGTTGTTCTGATAATCAGGTGACCTAAACAGGTAATTTCGTGGTTATAATGGAAAGTGTTTAATTGTTAAAGCCGGTGTTACATATAGACATAATAATCACTTTCCTTCACTAAGTTAGTGAATGATTGTAGAAATCTGATTGGAAAGTATGGAGCCATTTTTTCCCACAACTTTTCATTGTGGAACGTGATACGAAAGGGGATCTTTGTAAACACGGCGAGTGGTAACGAGAATATATTTTTATAAAGCTGTTTTCTTGATTTTTTACATAGCATGAAATTAAGAATTGCAGTCTTGCGAGTTTTGATGCGGTGTAGGTTTATAAACTGACACCGGAATTTCGAAGGACTGTGCTACATCCATCTTCAGGGTTGACGGTATTACGTCCAGGCAGACCCTGAAGTGTCACCTCAACAATACCCTCACTGAACATTTGGAAATTTGTATAAGTCAATGGAACGTGTGATCATAGTTATCAAAGTTGGCATTTTTTAACATTTTTAAGGTAACCTTTTTTTTCAGAATAATTATTGTTCCCCTATTATTCTGTCGGTGTGTTTGTAGAGAATGTGTCAAGTTAGGTTATTGCAGACACAGAGAAGTTCTATACCGTTTGTAGCTTCCCGCTGGAACAGGTGAAGTAGACGCATGTGCAGACATTTTATGCCACGGTCATGGAAGAGTAGAGCTATACCTCTACCCACCCTCTGGGCCATACCGGGCTCATAACAGGATCACTGTAATTTTTTTTTTACCATTACATCAATTAGACCACGACCTTCTACATTCGTACCACCTCACTTTGTGCTTATCATTTGACGCCATGTATTTTGAGTTTCTGACCGCGTTGATAATTAAACCATAAATTTAAGGGCTGAGAATAACATAACGACTCTCATCCTGCATGTGCCAGTTTTGTTCAATTAATTTCCGCTTCCCGAAAGAGGTAAAAATGTTGTTGCAGAAATGTGTACATGGCAGATTAGGCAGTTCAGGAACCTCGCCATTGGCCCGCGGTGTGAGAATCGTGCATCTGTAGTGAAGATTTCGGCAAGAGTGTAGGTCCAGGCTTTGCGTTGTGTGTGTAGCGAGGATAATTGATGAGCTCTGTGTGCAAGGTTTAGATCTATTAATGCTGTCGCCCCACCCACCACCCATCAGATAACCAAAAGTCTTTTTGAAGCAAGAAAGATCAACGGAATCTACTTGGGTCAATCCTTGCAGGCAGTAGTAACCGTAATATACCACCTGCTCTGATATTAAAGAAATTTAGCATTTTGCCCACACAGTGCATTTACGTATGTTGCGTGCGTCTAACAATTAAAATTATCTCCCCATATTTAATTAATCGGTGTTGGCTTTGTGTGAGGTATTAGCTAAGTGTGTGAATATTTCTGGAGATATATTTCAGGATTCAACGTCATTGAAATAGTTTTGCAGCACCGACGAATTTGTGAATCTCTATTCTGTACATGTGAACTGAAATGTTTACGTTTTGCTTCCGTTGTGCTTTCTCTATCAATAAATACAAGTTTACACCGTCGAAGACAACCCTTGTTTGTAAACAAACCATCTCAGTGATAAAAGCGTGCTGAAGTGGAATATTCGAGTCCATCTTAACGAAGAAAATCTATATCTGAACTAATGAAGTATTGCACTAAGGAATATCTGCGCATGCAATATGAAATTGTATTGGGTATCAAAATAAACGTCATGGACCTAATTGAATTCATAATTAAAAGAACATTTTGTTGTCGCACAAGAAATCAACCAAGAAAATGTGTAACATTACTAAACGTCATCAAATTATATCCAGTTATAAATGTTTTGAAAATTACAAAGAGATTGTCTCTCAGCAACTCAGTACAGACAGAAGTATTTATAAGGCTAAAACGAAGAAGAAAAACAACTTCAATACTTTGGACAGTGTTGTGAGGAATCTCGATCTCATTCTCAGAAAATTTACGCGTGGTATTTGGTATGTATACGTTTTTATATTTTTATGTATTAGCGCGAGGACGACTGAATAAGTCGAAACGTGTGTTGCTATAGTTAATGTGAACAGGAGGTTTTACTAACAAAGGTTGTGTGTCGACAGTGAAATACTGTTTTTCAAAGTGAATTTTAAAATATGATTGTGGTATTTTTATTTCTTTATTTATTCTTTCTTAATTGCTTTTGCCCATGTATAATCCAATAAGACTTTTCCATAATCGAGTACTGTCACTTGCCGAGACACAGCGATACATGATACTGTGATCTCATGTTATTTATTTGCTGCACCATGTTTATAGTGAACGCCGTGAGTGTAGCAGACATGTTCACCTTGTCCAGTGTAGGCACATCAGAACAACACCACCACACTGGGCTGGGATATCGTGTCTGGTAAACAGCCATCCATTTTAACAGATTTACGAAAATAAAAAATATATAAACATAAAGCTGTGCCTGTGCTTAGTTTAGCACTCCGCCATGAAGTGTGAAGATGTTGATCCACGCCTTCTTAATGTTTCTTAATGTCAGTATGACATGGAACTGACTGCTCAACTCTACATCCCAGGGGCTCTATCCGCGAAGAAAGAACCCCCTTACCTATTGGATAAGAAGTAGGACGTATTCCAGAGGCGGTTCCAACCATGCGGATAAATATTTTTGCTCCTGCAGGGAATCGAACTGGTATTTGTTGGTTGTGATGCCCGTAGATCAGTCATCATGCCGCCTAAATAAAATGTACACTATTTTAAAATAATGCACCCCGCTGTGTTGAACTATAAAATAAGGAGTAAACAAATAATCATCGAATAAAACTTTATAAAGCATCCGTATAGATAAATGTTTCGACCTTATGGGGTCATCGTCATGATGACTTTTAGAACATATTAAAAGAAGTATACATATTGCATTTTGAAGCAGTCAGCCTGATGATGATCCCATAGGGTCGAAACGTGTAGCTGTATGAATGCTTTATAAAGTTGTGTTCGATGGTTATTTGTTTATTCCTCTGGCAAAGATCACGTTTTTCTGGGGTGTGACACGATATAATTTCGTAGATGGTACCAACCTTTCGAAGGTACCTGCTACTGCCATCTGCTGAATCGTTTCTTCCTGTGTGCGCTTCAGTCTCATTAGTAGTTCTGTTCTGATCGTCCGACCGAAACATTGGCTGCATTTCTCATTACTTACGTACGTGCTACATGTTCCTTGCCTCCAATCGTCCCTTTCTTGGACATGATAATAATATACACATTTTTTTTAAAAGTGTAAATAATGAAGCTGCTCAATATGCAGTGCTTCCTTATCCTGCTGTTGTCTCTGTCTGTTAGCTATAGTGAACCTAAATATTCCAAGCATTGCTTACTTTTTTGTTTATTGTTTATTAAACGCTATCATCTGTGGATCACGCCTTAGGGTGTGGTGTCGAATAATAAGTTAATCAGTGAGAAAGGAATTGGAAATGAAATGGAAAGAAGCGCTCTTGGCTCAATTTGAGGTACTCTGGGCATTTCTAGAAGGCCCCGCAATAAGTCTCAGGGTTATAGGTCTACAGGGTGATATTTGAACCCGCCACCTCTCGAATACGACACAATGACATTAATTCTTTTAAACAACTCCTCAAATTCTGAATGAAATTTGCTTCCCATTGCGCACAGTGGCAACCTGAGAACTGTTCTGTGTAGACATAAAGAAGGCAGCAGCGAGAGCAGTATTCAAGACATTATTTGGATTTAATTTTGCAGAGAACGATTGTGTTAATATCCAAGTTTTGCATCTTGTGTTTTCTACACGTTCATTAAAATGCAGTCTCTTAATCCGTCATCAGGTGAGAGAATAAGACCGTCAGGTGGGCAGCAAAGATGATTGGATTATAACTCGAGCAAAAACATGTCAAAGAATGCATACCAAAGTACAGCAGTCCCTCAGGCTCGCACGGCAGCTAACGCTTGTACGTCCATACAAGCTGCAATTTTGATTCTTCGAAGTCATTCCGTGGCTCAAACATCAGTTGCAAGCTTGTCACCACGGAGGACTGGGTTCTTTCTCTTGCCAGTCTATGTGAGACGTGTCGTGGGCGAAGTGGTCTTATGGGAAGATTTTCTCCGAAAACTTCGGTTTTCTCTGTCAGTATTATTCCATCCATAGTCCATAATCATCTACGTCTGAATACTACTCTTATCAAAAGCACAGGTAGATGAAGCCTGAGAACCGTCCAACAAAGTAGTGCCGTGTAGGATACTGGGGAGCACTGCACAGAAAAGTAGGCTGAGTTTTACATGCTTCACAGGATTAATTCTTTCAACTCATGTTGTATGCAGAAATATCGATAATTACACTGTTAACGCGTTGTTAATCACAGGCGTACGAGTCATTTCTTACACTTTAATGATGACATTTGCTATAAAGTCAAAAGGTGACACATTTCTGTCTCCATTGAGTTTTGTACGTGACATTTCGGGTTGCTGTCTGAGCCGTTTCTCGTCTGCATCCTGGACAGATCCGTCGAGGAATAACGGATGAAAGGGGATGTGTAATTGGCACTTTGTGAACCACGTCGATACTAGGCCGTCCTTCCATAATCTGCCGAATTTGTGGCTTCATAATTTTGTCATTGGTTGGTGTAATGTGGAGCCTCTATTGAACACCGACGAATTTGACTTTTTTACTGCGTGTGTTGCACAAGTCTCAATGTAGACTCACAGTGGGGAGGTATCATCCGTCCGTGTGATTCACCTGCGAAAACGTCGAACGGATTTAGAGTTTCTAAGGGGGGTGGGGGGGGTGGTGGTGGTCACAAAGTTTTCGTGTAAGTTTAATTTTAATTCCTATTAGCCTCTACTTTGTTTCAAGTTAGAAATCAAACTTTATCGATTTTTAATTAAACTTGTCTGAGTAACAATCTTTGCCCCTTTGCGCCGTTTGTTTAATTTTAGGGAAACCGTAAGAAATAAGGAAAATTTGTTGGACATAAAATGAGTGTATTTTTTTTCCCTGCAAGTTATGTTCGAAACATTTTTCGGTTCTACAAATATTTAACGACGTCTCTGGATGTGCGCAGAAATGCATTTTGTTCTACATATATTGTTTCCGTTATTGTTGTCGGATTTCAGCCAAACTTTGTTATATAATTTTCTGACAAATTAAACGTACGTTTCCGAATGTTCGCATGACTACTTGGATAAAAAAAGCACTATTAAAACTTTACAGCTCATTGTTAACCACGTGTACCGCCTGCTTTAACAGTAACAAAGTCTATATGTCCCTCACAGAGTGTATATACGTGTATTGTGTGATTCTTGCAATAAACAGCGGGTTTTATCCTTTAATGTCATTAATCGGTTGGTCCTTATAATGCAGACGGAGTGTACGTGTTGTGAGGTACGCACTGAATTTTGTGCATTATTTAGACGAACTTCAGCTGTAACGGACTGAACACTGCGGCAGTGACTAAGCGCTACAAACCGCCACAACGGACGTCCGGTTTTGCGGCATCTGGACGGGAAGTTTCGAGTTTGCGACCAAACACAAGACAAGATACTCAGAGAGTTATTCACATCCGTATAGAAATAAGTTACATCAGTTTGAAGATAAGTCATTAACTGAGTGCAGGAGATCACGGCTCTTTAGAAACTAGTAGTAGTAGTACACCTAGTCACGAGCTTCCAAGCCTATTACCGTATTCGCAAGAGCCCGCTATGCGACATTTCCTTGGCCAGTTGAATTCAGTTTACACACCCACGAATATAATTTTATTGAAGTCACTTTTAATATTATCTCCTAATCTACACTTAGTCTTCGTCTTTTTTTCATTTCAGGATGTTTCTAAAATTTATTTTTTTTATGTCAGTGAAAAATCGTGTTGCCGTGGTCAGGGTTGTGGACCCTGTAGTTTTGTAGGTAGGTAGACACCAATGTTCGGGGTAACAGCAACCTGAAGATGGAAAATATGTTCCTCCAAAACGCTGTCCTTCTACTGAACCGGTAATAACCCAGAAGACAGCAGCTTAAAAATACTGTAACTCTGGTATGCGTGCTACGTGACGCATTCACCTCAGATTCGATCGAAAATCGAACGATATAATTAGGCTTCATAACGTGAGCTCGTCCTTTTTTATGCGCTTGGCGTAAATTGGACGCTTAGTTTGGCAAAAAATAAACTATCTAAAATATGCCATATGCATTATGCTTCATACCTGGAGCACTGGATGGAATGGTGGTCTACCCAAGATATGCAGGAGATCCCATTTTGGTTCTCGCTTACCTCGTTGTTGTTGCTGTTTGTGTTATTTGGTTACTTACAAGCAATTCCAGAGACTGATAATATTTCTCACAGACTGTGTAAGTACAGATAGATTCAGATAGCTTTATACCTGAGATCCCTAGCTCTGCACACAGCTGCACGGTCCGGCCACTGCTGGGCTCAGGTCGGAATGGCTAATCGTCTCTATACCCTTTCTAAAGGTGGGCCGGGATAACTCAGTCAGTATAGCGACTCGCTACGGGCTGGACGGTCCGGGGATCGAATCCCGTCCAGACCGGCCCTGGGGCCCACCCAGCCTCCTATACAATGGGTACCGGGTCTTTGCCGGGGGTAAAGTGGCCGGGGCGTAGCTTTGACCACCCACCCCCATCAAGCACCGAGGTTAAGGAAAGAGTAGAGCTATACGTCTACTCCTCCTCTGGGCCTTCGTGGACTGTTCTAAGATGAACTTTACCTTTATCCTTTCTAAAGACATTTACTCTTTTGGAAGTACATTGTCTTATTGCAGTGTGATGCTGTGTCCCATTATCAACCTTTGGGACAATCGATAAACAAGGGAGACTGCAAGCCAGACTCCACTTTATCACAGTGTTTAAAAGCAACTGAAGAGTCCTGCAACATTGTTTTCGAAAGTGAAATAAAACGAATGTTACCGCGTGTGTTGTGCTCCACCCCCCCCCCCCCCGCCGCAACCCCTGCCCCCTTTCTCCCCCCATTTAAAGGTATCGGGGGCTTTGGACCCCCCTTTTAACCCAAGGGGCGA
>Ga0131853_10013558_pt1 | contig 14948 bp, 18 predicted proteins | sample TergutLab28metaG_FD_92764 | JGI IMG/M metagenome (GOLD analysis project Ga0131853, IMG submission 92764) | Labiotermes labralis P1 segment gut microbial communities from Petit-Saut dam, French Guiana - Lab288 P1 (version 2) (version 2) | ecosystem: Host-associated > Arthropoda: Insects >... | reverse complement strand
TTTTGCCTGTTATCCCAAGCGAGGACGACTTTCCGTACGCAATCCGCCTTGTGTCCGAAGTAACCAGCTCCAACGGTTCCACTTCCCAGGCCAGCGTTTGCGCATCCACCCTAAGCCTAATGGCGGCGGGTGTGCCAATTAAACGCCCTGTAGCGGGCATTTCTGCCGGGCTTGTAACGGGAGACAGCGTAGACGACTACGTGTTGCTTGCAGATATCCAAGGGCTGGAAGATTTCTTCGGTGACATGGACTTTAAGGTTGCGGGCACAACGGAGGGCATTACCGCCATCCAAATGGATATAAAAATTGACGGGCTTACCCCGGAAATTATTAAGGCAAGCTTAGAGCAAACAAAAACATCTCGTATGCATATTTTAGACAGTTCCATGCTGCCGGCCATTAGCGAGCCAAGGCCGGAAATTTCGCCACATGCGCCAAAAATGGCAATTGTTCGCATTCAAATCGACCAAATTGCAGAGGTTATTGGTTCCCGTGGTAAAACAATTAAGCGCATCATAGAGGAATCCGGCGTTGAAAAAATTGACACGGAAGACGACGGCAGAGTATTTGTATGCGATAAAGACCAAGCAAAAGTTGATAAAGCTGTAGCAATGATAAAAGCAATAGTAACCGTGCCGGAAGTGGGGACAATTTTCGAAGGTAAGGTTACACGCATAATGAACTTTGGCGCATTTGTAGAATTTGCACCGGAAAAAGAGGGATTGGTTCACATCTCCCAATGGGATGTGGCACGGGTAGAGTCTTTGGAAGCAGTAACTTCCGTAGGCGAAGTTGTTACCGTTAAGGTTACAGAAGTGGACGAGCAGGGAAGAATTAACCTTTCACGCAAAGGTGTGCTAGACCCTACAGCCGACACCACAGTTAAACGCCCACCACCAAGAGAGCGTAGCGGCGGCGGCAATGATAGAGACAGAAACAGAAGCCGCAGCGGTAATGGCGGCGGAGACAGAGATAGAAACAGAGGCGAACGGCGTTGACACCACCAATAACCGTCCGCACCTTACCAAACGGGCTACGGGTAGTGATGGAGTCTATCCCGTTTGTACGTTCTGTAAGTTTTGGAATATGGGTCTACAATGGCTCACGGCACGAAAGTGCAGCAACCAACGGTATGTCGCATTTTATCGAGCATATGATGTTTAAAGGTACGGAAAAGCGTACTGCGCTTGAAATTGCAGATACAATGGACGCTGTAGGCGGGCAGTTAAACGCCTTTACGTCTAAGGAGTATACATGCTATTTCTCCCGCACCCTAGATACCCATTTTGACGTTGCATTGGACGTACTTTCGGACATGTTTTTTAACTCGAAGTACGACCCAGCGGAAATTGATAAAGAGCGTAATGTTATATTGGAAGAAATAAGCATGTACGAAGACACGCCGGAAGACTTGTGTGTGGATTTGTTACAAGCCAAAGTTTACCCCAACCATCCACTTGGAATGACCATTTTAGGCACGCCAGAAACTATAGGCAGCTTTCAGCGGGAAGATTTTTTGGCGTTTATCAAGGCTAAATATACACCGCAAAATATTGTTGTTTCCATTGCCGGAAACGTCAACGAAGATGAGGTTTTGAAAAAAATCGAAGCTGTGTTTGGGCAATTTACCGGCTCTGCGGAAAAGGCAGAGGAAAAGCTTCCTATATATACACCGGGCTTTTCTATTAGGGAAAAGGATATAGAGCAGGTGCATTTGTGTATGGGCTTCCCTGGGATAGCCAATGGTACAGACGATGCCTACGCCTTAGCGGCTGTTAACACAATTTTGGGCGGTGGTATGAGTTCCCGCTTGTTCCAAAAAATACGGGAACAGCATGGGCTTGTGTATTCGGTTTATTCGTATAATGCAAGTTATATGGACACTGGGCTTTTTGTTGTGTATGCGGCACTTAACCCGGCGCAGTTGCCAGAGGTTATGAAGCTTATTTCCCAAGAAGTGCAGGGCATGTTTACGGACAGAATAACTAAGCAGCAGCTTGCAAAGGCGAAAGAGCAGCTAAAGAGCAATTTTTTGCTAAGCTTAGAATCCGCCGCAAGCCGGATGAATAGCATTGGCCGTACTATGCTTGTGCTAAACAAAACCATAACCCCAGACGAGCTTGTAGCAAAAATTGACGCAATAGACATGGATGCGTTTTATGGCGTTTGCGATAAGATTTTTAAATTAGACCAAGTTAGTATTTCCTTGGTTGGTAAGCAAATAGATTTAGACCCCACGGCGTTGCCGTTGTAAAGAATAAATTGAAAAAGGCGTTTGGACGGTGGGGTTGATACAACCACACGGTTCCAAGCGCCTTTCTAACTTTTGTGTGCATATTGCACGCAGACATGCTATAGTTTAGCGAAAAGAAAATTATAGACAATAATCTTTAAAATAAGGGGATAACAACAAATGAGTAATATTTTCACAAATTTTGAAGGCATCCGCATATTTACTGAAGAAACAACATTGAACGATAAGGTTAAAACATCATTAGATGCTGGTTTGTTTGAAAGCTGCAAGCAAATGCGGCTTTATATGATTCATTCGTTACAGGATATAAAAAATACTTCAAAAATTTATAACTTAAGTTGCCGGAAGTTTATAAACCTTTGGCACGAGTTAATAGGCGTTAGCTTGGATAGCGAAGAAATTACCGGTAATTGCTTGAGGGTCAATTCTAAAGATTGGAAAAAGCGGTTTGAGAAAAGGTTGGCTGATTATCCCGAAGTTTTTTTTGTTAATACAGGCGTTAGAATTATACATAAAGACGATTATGTAGAAATATCAAATTCATTATATCCAAATATGTTTTTCGCTATGAGAAGTTTGTTGGATATTTCCCGCTCCTTAGAGGAAAAAATTGATATTAGTAACAGTTTTTATTGCTGCGATTTTAGAATACTTTGCTCTGAAACAGAATCTTTTGATAATGAATTAAAAAAGTTTACAACAAAACCGAACCAAAAACCAATCGAAAAACGGAAGTTAGAAATAGAAGACATCATTTCCAATTCATATGACGGCGAGATGAAAGAAAATTTGTTAGATTTTATTATTTATTTAAGAAACAATAAGTTAAACCCCGCACGTTCTTCTGCAAGCACATGGAAAATCAGCTTAAAAGCCTGTGTCGTGTGCTACCTTCGATATGACTCGGATGCAAAGACAATTACGATACACCCAATTATCGGCGAATATGGGCATGACTGCTTATCTGGCAAATTAAAGGAAATTGTTTGGACAAACACGAAAAAGAAAAAAGATTGCCACGGAAGCTGCCGTTGCAGTTATAAACTCAAAACAATATTCGGAAGGGCTTCCGGTATTTACACTTGCGGAAACGCCATTGATTTTATCAATCCTAATGCCCATGAGATTGAGTGTATTAAAAAATTATTAGAACTGCGGAAACACACTATACAAAACGGAAAACTACTACCCAACCTTCCGAGAAATTTTGGATAACATGATTTCAATATTATTGCAATTGTATCAAGGTTGACGTTAATACGGGGATAATAACGTTGGGGCTAATACAATCGCACGATATCAACGTCCTGTTTGTTTTTTATACAATAATGCACGCAGATATGTTATAGTTTAGTGAGGAATTGCGAAGAAAATTTGTATTTGACTATGAGGGTATTAAACGCTCGCCGAATAAAGGAGAATTAATAATGGATAAATACCCTGGTTTAGATAGCTTCCTCTTAGTTGCAGATCTTGACGAAGCTTTTGATTTTTACAAGCGCGTTTTTGGTATGGAGGAAACAGAATATCATGGTGCTAGGCAGTTGACACTGAACGGTAAACGGTTTTTTTGGCCGCGTGAAGTGTCCGAAGGTGAACAAGCGGACTTCTTAAAATTAATGCATAAGTACATGATACTGACCATAAGCATTGAAGACTTTTCAACTGTAGATGACTTGCAAAAGGTCGTCGATATCTTAGTAAAAGAAGGTGAAATTTTAGAAGCCCCTCACCCGCTTCCGTGGACGCCTTGCGCGGTAGAGGTGTTCGATAAATATGGGGTCAAATGGTATCTAGCGGTGGGTACATCAAGTCCAATTCCAAAAGGCTGTTTGGCTTGCGTGCCCGCTGGAGAAGTTCCACAATGTGATTTTCATTGCATCAGATGGTTGGAATCTGATTTTTCGTGTCCAAAAATTAATTAATGTCCCTTTTCGCATAATAAACATTTTCTTCAGAAACCAGAACCTTAACACGAAACCTATACAATCGTGTTAAGGTTTTGTTTTCTTGTTCTTGTTCGGCTGAGGGGTGCATTTTGAAACAATGGATACCTTGTCATTGGTTTGCATGATCATTAATTTGGATAAAAATCAACACCTTTGATACAAAAATTTATTGCTACGCTCAACCATGCATGATACAATATTTACATAATAATGATTAAATACTTTAGGAGTGATAATGATGATCGGATTCATGCCAGATGTAAAGCCCTCAACAAGCATTCGTCACAACTATAATCTGTTTTCCAAGCATTGCCGTGAATCTAATGCGCCTGTTTTACTAACCAAGAATGGCGAAGCGGATTTAGTTGTAATGAGTGTTGAATCATACCAACGAATGATGGCGCAACAAAGATTGGGTCAAATGCTTGCTAAGGTAGACAGGGATATTGCGGCAGGCGTACCGATGCGGGATTTTGAGGATGTTTTTTCCGATATTGAGGAGCGGATTGAAAATGCGTAAAATCAAAATATCGGACGATGCTTATTATGACATAGAAGAAATGTTTTCATATATATCCGCCGATAACAAAAACGCAGCAAGTGATCTACGCAAACGAATATACACAGGCATAAAAGGCTTAAAGGATTTCCCGTTCAAATATCCCGCTGTTCAGTTGGAGGATGCACCGGGTGCGCAGCGAGGGTACAGGTATATGACCGTGAACCCATATATCGTTTTTTACCGTGTGATGGACGACAGTATTATTGTGGCTAGAGTTCTTCACTCAAGGCAAAATTGGCTACATTTACTGTTTGGGTATAATGGAGACAATTAGCACTTTGCGAAAGAGCAGTTTTATGGAAAAAACGATTGCAGAAGATTGGGGTTTTGAAATTACTGTAACAAAAATGAACTATCCTTGTAGAATGGGTTTTGAAGTCGGCGATACTTTTCATTGCCGATATGAGTGCCCGGCTTGCTTTTGTCCCAACACTATGCCTGTTTTATATACTTTATGCGAAACAATTAGGTGTGGTGGGAACTACAAATTAAGAGGTAGTAAGTTAAGCAATGAGATTGACTTCATATGTGCGGATAGTTGCGTTGAGTTTCATTTAGTAGTAAAACATCTGGAAATTTAAATGTAATTATTGCATAATGCTATAGGCCGCTTGTTTATGGGTAACATGTAATTGTATCAATTGTAACGTTCAACCGGGGTGTTTGGCCAGTGGGATTAGAGCAATCACACCAACCCAAACGCCCTTTTTAGTTTTAACTACAAAAGGTACCTTGTCGTGCATTAATATGCTATAATCGCATTGCAGACTTGTGCTAGCAATTTATATTCTCAGAGGTGTAACATGGAGTTCAAAGACTTTGTTCTTGATAAAATAAAAGATGCAGGCAATGTTAAGGCTAGGCCGATGGTTGGCACGTATAATATTGTGCTGGACGGCATTAACTTAGGCATTATTTGCACACGTATGGGCGATGGCGGCAGATGGTATTTAAAAAAGACCGCCGCTGGCGATGCTTTTTTGGCAAGCAACAATATGAAATTAGAAACAGGCATTAGTAATAAAAGTTACATCATAACGGATTTTTCAAACAAAGAAGCAATGTGTGCATTAGCAAAAATTACCCGGGACGAAATTATAAAAGCTAAGCGTACAAAGTAAACATTTCCCCTAGCAGCAACTTTAGCACGAAGACTGCAAATAACAAGCAGATAACGCGAAAATAAATTCAAATGGTTACTGAGAGTAACCGTTTGCCAATTCTTTTCATGCTTGGCTGGTGACGGGGAATGCTCATAATGGGCAGATAGGAGAATATCGCTATGCTAGACTTCACTTTATACATACTACGCACCAGATGGCCGGAAATCCTGGGCATTATTTTTACTCTAACATCAGGCCTTATAATGCCCCTGCTTACCCGCAAGTCCAGCAACTATAAAAAAATCAACAAGCGTCTCCTTATTGCAAGCTTGCTTCATCTTGTATATTTGGCAGCTGTACCTATGTTAATCAGCAATGTGGGCCTTATTTTGCTGGTGGTTGTTGTTACGCTAGCAGAGGTAACTGTTAACATGGCAATCGGGGTAATTGTATACTCATGTCTAGCTATTATTACAGTTCTTACTTTTTTCTGGGTCTTACGCAAGTCTAAACGTGTAAAGCATTTAATGCAGACCGCTAAAGAACTTGGATTTGGCTTGTACCCCATGTTTTGCGTTATTGCAATAGCCTCAATTGTGCTTACCTATTTTGCGCTACTCTTTGTTGGTTCTGAACATGAAGCATTTGTAATGCACATCGTTATGATTATTTCGTGGGTAATACAAATTTGGTGGCTGGTGTTGGTTGCGGCTGTAGTGTGGAAGGCGTCGGAGTATGTGTATACCAATATAAAAATTACAATGCTGGATGGGCAAGTACATTCTTTCGATTGCAGCCCTAAAGTTTGCAGGGTTTATAGAAACTATATAAGAATCCGCAAGCGGGATGAAAATGGTGTGGTAATTCAGGAGTTACAAATAAATGAAGTTGCAATTAAGCAGATTGAGTATTCGAAGTAATGCGCTGCTGTAAAAGAAAGACAGTTTGCTAAATACGATATGGAATATGACTGCAGAAGACATAAACTCAAAATTAGTTTAAAGGATGATAGACATGCAATTCTTGATTGAAAAAACAGAAGACGCAAAAGACTTACCCCTACCCACCCGCCAAACCCCACAATCCGCAGGGATGGATCTGCATTCTAAAATTAACACAACTATAAAAAAGGGAGAGCGAACCTTAATACCCACAGGTATTAGGGTTGCTCTCCCTTTTGGTTACGAAGTACAAATACGCCCACGCAGCGGCCTTGCACTAAAACATGGGGTAACCGTACTAAACACACCCGGCACGGTAGACGCAGATTATCGGGGCGAGCTTTGTGTACTATTAATAAACTGGGGCGGGGACGATTTTCATATAACACGTGGAGACAGGATAGCCCAAATGATTGTAGCAAAAGTGGAAATGGTGGAATTTAAAGAAGTAAGCGAACTGCCGGATACCCAACGTGGCAGCGGCGGATACGGCAGTACCGGCAAAGGAGTGACACAATGAAATATATATGGATTTTTGGGCCGCCGGCAGTAGGAAAAATGACAGTTGGGCAAGAACTTGCAAAAATTACAAATTTAAAATTATTCCACAACCATATGGTAATGGACCTTGTATCATATTTTTCCGACGCTATGAAAACAGGCGAGGGCGGAAGATTAATGAAGTTGTTTATCGAAGAAATTTTGCAAGCCGTCGCAGAAGGTGATTCACACGGGTTAATTTACACTTCTGTTTGCAGGTTTGATAATCAAGCGGGTTGGGAATATGCCAACAAGTTAGTTAACATATTTGAATCCCGTGGCGCAGAAATTTATTTTGTAGAGCTTGAAGCCGATGTAAACGAAAGAATCGAACGCAACAAAACTCCTAACCGGCTAACTCATAAACCATCTAAAAGAAATATCGAGCTGTCTGAAGAAGGGCTTAGAGATTCGTATATAAATGAACGGACTAATTCACATGAAGGGGAAATAAAGCGGGAGAATTATATTCGTATCAACAATACAAACATTTCGCCCTATAAAGTAGCGGAAAATATCAAAGAAGCATTTGCACTATAACTCACAATAGGTGGTGAATCAAAATATGGACTTCATTCAAAACGTATTCAGCGAGGTAAGCAATATCACCAGCTTCATGACACTTTCCATTACTATACTTGGTGCGTTTAGCCTACTGCTATCAAACTTTGCAAGATATGTACAGGCAAACAAGTTTGGCATCCCCATAAAAGCAATGTACCAAGCGAGCATGGGGGACAGCATTGGTATTTGGATTACATTGGTTGGTACCTTTGGTTTTGGTGTTTTCGTGCCATTTCTTTTGCTTTATGCCAATGTGAACTGGTGGGTTATATACGCTGCAATGACGGCATCTTGCTTCCTTGCCCTAGTTATTTCTAAGTGCTATATTATTAGCGGCAAAGACAAAGAAAGAAAATTTGACGGCGTGGTATTTGTTACCGAAACCGATATAACCTGGAGGTGTTTAGCGGTTCTTTCGCCGATATATGCAATCGCTTATATGCGTGTGCGCAACATGTATAACCATGTATATATTGAAGGGTATGAGACTGCTTTTGCAGAAGGTTTTTTCGCCAACTTATGGTTGTATGCAGCGTTTTTTGGGCTAGGCGTTTATGCACTGATGATTATTCTGCCACTCATTCACAACGTAAAAGAAAAGCTGTTCGGTGGTTTAGAGAAAATGGTTACGGAAATTGATGGGCAATTGTATTTAGTAGCAATGCGTAACAGCCAGTACCACTGGATTCTAATACCCTGCGTAATTTCTAAAGTTGAATATATGAAAACAAAATCTGGCGGTAGCATTGGTACAAACTATATGAGATTTGAAAAAGGTAAGTTTTTGCTCTGCGATATGTCGCACCCGCCAATGGAGATAAAGCGTTTAATAGGTTACACCCTAATAGAAAAAGGCGTGCCTAAAAAGGAGGAAGTAAAATGACAGACCCATTACAAGATATACGCCACTACAGCCCAACAATGACAATTTCGCAAGTATTATTATTCTGCCAGCGAAAAGACCTTGCCATAACAAGAGGAATGATTCAAAATTACATTAGAGACAATTTGCTACCGCCGCCGGTAAATAAACGGCAGTATACCCACAAGCACTTGGCAGCGCTAGCAATGATAGACCGCTTAAAAACAGTGTTTGATATGCCAACAATTAAAGAGGCCCTTTCGCCTTATATGGACGCAGAAGGCCTACCAATAGATGCATATGAAGCCATTATGGAGAAGTTAGCCAACATGGTAACTAAGTGGCAGACAAATATAGCCCCCGCACTAACAGTGGAAAGCGACGGAGGTACGCTACTTAGTATGGTTTTTGCAACAGAGCTAAAAGGCGCAATAGTAGAATAAGAGAATAGGAGAAGATTATGACCAGACGAGATAAGCAAAATTACTACTTAGACATAGCAGAAGTAGTATCGCAAAGGTGTACATGCTTGCGCAAGCATTATGGCGCAGTTATTGTTAAGGCCGACGAGGTTATATCCACCGGGTATGTTGGCGCACCACGTGGCAGAAAAAATTGCACAGACATAGGCACATGCGTAAGAAAAGAAAACAAAATAGCCCGCGGGGAACGTTTTGAGCTATGCCGCAGTGTTCACGCAGAGGCAAATGCAATTATTAGCGCACCCAGGAAAGATATGCTTGGCAGTACCCTGTACCTAGTTGGTATTGATATGGAAACAAATGAGTATATAGAAAATGCAAATAGTTGCTTGATGTGCAAAAGGCTGATAATTAATGCAGGCATTATGGAAGTGGTTATTCGTGATAGTAAGGATTGTTTTAGGGTTATAAATGTGGATAGTTGGATAGAGAATGATGATTCTTTGGGGTATGTATTTGGGTATTAGCACCAATCGAAACGACAAGCAGATGATGCCACGCTAAAGAGTATGCCCATTATATCATTGGTTTATAGTAAAAACTCAGGTGAAGTTGAAGGGAGGGGTACTAAAATGAAAAAGAAATTGTTTTTAGCTATAATTCTGTGTTTAGTTGCTGTCTTAACATTAACATCTTCTATTTTCGTAACAATGGCATATCGTGAGCGCAACGAAATTACTACAGATTTTGAACATTCGAGCAATTTGATGGCAGAATTCATTAATACCGGACGAAATAGCCTTAACGGAGCCGGCTAGGCCTTCTGCCTCGTCTACTCTAATCACAACACGCCATATTGCTTTTACAGAATAAATGAGGGATGATAGATATTGGCGTGGCAGCATTTCTATCGCATGACAGCTGTTGAGAATATAATTGATTATTTTAGTTAATTAAAACAGTGATTTGGTACCTTGCGCAATGTATTTTAGCGCAAGTGCTACGGGCAAACGTTGTCTTCACCATAAGTCAAATGGTTACTCTCAGTAACCATTTGACTTTTTTTCAGCAACAGCATAAGCAAATCTTCAGCGACTTACCACTCCACAACCAAATCCAATTTATTGCTAAACTCCTCTTCGTAATTTTTCTTTGCAAGTTCAAAATCTACATTGTTATACCATCCAACACAAGTGCAATTAGTAAAAATTTTTTGTATAGTGCCTCAACTCTATACTTTACATATTAACTCTGGTACAATTCATTAGTTAAACTACTTAAAGGATTATATACTCTAGAGGTAACAACTTACAACTATATAAAGGAGAATGATTAGCGATGAAAAGAAAATTTCTCACCCTTATTTTGCTGGCGGCAGGGCTGGCAATCTTTCTTGGGGCATGCAACATTAACATAGGTGGCAACAGCGTAAGAGGCACCGGAGAGGTGGTTACACGTTATTTTGATGTAGGGGAATTTTCCGCTATTGATATAAGCGGGAACTACATCGTAGTTTACAGGCAGTCCCCACAACATGCTTTAACAGTAGTAATGCAAGAAAACCTTTTCGACCATATTCAAGTAGACACTCGTGGCAATACCTTGCAAATAGGCTCTCGCAGAAGCTTTAATACCACTACCGAAAACCGGCCGCAGCTATTTATTTATACACCATACCTTACAGCGGCAGAGTTTAGCGGTGCAGTTAACGCTACCGATTGGGATACTGTAGAAGGCCAAAGTTTTTCTATTGAGATGTCTGGTGCCGCTAATCTTGATATCGGCCTAAATGTGGAAAGCCTGAACATAGACGCCTCCGGCGCAGGCAATATTACCCTATGGGGTACAGCAAATACCATTAATATAGACGGCTCCGGGGCTTTCAACTTGTCGGCAGGGGATTTGGAAATTGATGGCGGTAGTGTGTCACTTGCCGGTGCGGGTACCGTCACATTGTCTACATTGGAAAATGTGAATGTAAGTACAAGTGGCGTTGCACGGGTACGTACAGCAGATTAAATAGAAACGATAAATAAAATTCTAGCAAAGGAGTTTATCACACATGAAAAAGCTATTAGTATCTATTTTAGAGGGAGCAATCGTAGGTATTGCAATGGGCATTATCATAGTAATATTAGACATTGAAATGACAAGTACCCAAGTTGGAATACTTATAGGCAGTGCAATAATTGTCACATCTTTTGCAAGTTCTATCGGCCACCTTATTAACACAGGCAAAGCACCTGTTTTCTACGAATGGGTATACAATTACGACGGATACCGGATTGCAGTAAGTGCTGGCTTGACAGAAAAACTGTATATCAATGATGTATTAGTAGATGAGAAAAAAGGCATTTCGTCAAAAGCAGAGCTCAGAAGTAAGCTTACAACAGGAGATGAAGTAAAGGCTGTAATTACCGGAGGCATGGCTGCTAAATGTGAACTTTTTATTGGCAATCAGCTACTGCAGCCGACATCAACAAAAACCCCTTACAATTAAATACAAACAAAAAACGGAGGAAATTGTATGAAAAAAGTAAAAGCAGTAATCCTAGCCTTGGTGCTAGCCCTATCTATGGTAATACCTGTAACAGCGTCTAACGCAGCTATGGTTGCGGAAGAAGAACTATCATGGCTACCTATCCGGGCAATATTTGAAGCCGACGGTGCCACTGTAACCTGGAACGGAGCAGATATAAGCATACATATTGCCATAGCCGGTGGCATTATTGTTATGCACCCAGGCAGTATTGTGGCATATGTAAATGACACAACAGTACAGCTACAACACGCAATTGTTCTAGAGCAAGGCATATCCCTTGTTTACGAAGGCGACCTGGAATTGCTTGCCGAAACATTCTTTGCAACTTTGTTAGAACTTTTAGCGGAACCCCCGAACGGTGTATCCATACCTTACGTTGCCCCGGTAGTACGCACAACCGACCATGGGGAAATTGCAGTAGACTTTATAGAAATAATTAATGACACATTATATAGCCGCGTTCCTTTCACATATCGGGAACTAGAAACTGCCGAGTGGCTTGCCTACCAATTAGTTGCTATGGGGCATGATGAAGACGCTGTTACAATCCAAAGTTTTTATATTGGTGATGTAAACCAGCAGATGCAACAGTTTAACTGGTCCAGAGAAATATTTGATGAGCTTAATCTTTTTGGTGATGGCCCAAGGCTAGATGCAGAAGAGGCCAGTGAGTTTTTTCACGGAATGCTTTATGGCATTTTAGCTCCGCAGTTCGCAGAAATTGGCATCACATACGAAACAGCGTATGAAGCCTTTGGCATGGAAATTGAGGATTTCATAAGTGTTGCAGTACTTCCAGGGCATATGGCACAAATGGAGGCCTACGGTCTTTTCAACGAAGATATAACATTTAGGCCATACAGCCAAAATGTTATACTAACCATCCCCGGCCAAAGCCAGCAAAAAATCATTATTACAGCCCATAAAGATACCCTTGATGTACCCGGCGCCAGCGACAATGCCTCTGGAATGGGCTTACTTTTAGAAAGCGCATACCGCATGTTAGACGCAGATAACTACTACACCATCGTATACGCGTTTGTAGGAGCAGAAGAAGTTGGCTTACTTGGGGCTTATTATTATTTCAACAGCCTTACCCCGGCCGAGCAAAGTAATATTGTTCTTAATATCAATGCCGACGTACTGTTCGAAGGGCCATACTTCTTCTTTGGTGCAGCACAACTTGCGGGTGATGACCTGGTAAACAACGCCATAACATTGCTAATTGCCGAAATTGCTGAAGAGGTAAATGCCACTTACGACACACAACTAATCGGCTGGCACGAGCTTGCCACAATGCCTAGCGACCAGCTGGTATTCTTGCATGAAGGCCATACCGTTGTTGCGTTTACCGGCCTTGCCCGTACCGGCGCCCCTGCCTATGCCGCATTCGACGGCCCAACAGTTGTGTCAATTAACGGTACCGGGTTTGGTGCTTCTGTAGTGCACACTCCTTATGACAACGTTCATTTTATAAATGAAGCTTGGCCGGAAAAAATTGCCGATGCTATGTGGACATTTTCACTTTTGCTTGAAGCACTTTTAGACGCAAGGTTCCCGGCAGTTGAAGGTACAGTGGTGCCTATATCTTAAACCATTCCGCAACTTAGTAAAATATTGAGAGCTGTCATAGTATTTCTGTTGAAATTACTATGATAGCTCTTTTTTATATGCTAGGAAATTGCTTCGCAATTTCGCTGCAATCGCTAGTTCGCCTTCGGCGAACCGCTACCCCTTGCGGAAAAAAGCGGCAGAGCCGCTTTCGCGTTTGCACAATCCACTTGAAACCAAATTATCTAACACACACAGCATGTGACAAATTTTTCTTCATTTGCCTTTTATACTACCTACAAGCAACAAAACCAGAAAACGCTGTGCAGGAGGTTAAAATGACTCTGTATGCAGATATGCTTTTCCTAGTAAATTTCATTATGAATACATTCGTACTATGGGTTGTATCAAAAGTAACCCGTAAGCGGCATAACCGGGCTCCAACATCAAAACCTGCCGACAGGGTGCAAAAACGCTCTTCATTCCCATTCGCAGTACTAAAAGGCATTACAAAAGCCCGCTGGCTTTTTGCCGGGGCAGCCATAATGTCGCTAATGTACACATTACTTATTGCAATAGAAGCTTTACGCTTTATAAATGTAGCCCTATCCTCTGTTGCTATACTAACGGTTGGGGTACTTGTAACATTCCGCTTAACAAGCGTAAGGGATTTTGCAAAGCTCATGGTTGCCGCCTATGTTATATCCTTTACAGTAGGTGGGTTGGGTATGTCGCTGTTTTTCCTAACAGATATCCCATATGCTGTATATTTTATCGCAAACGACTGGCAAGGTTTTTTCCAAGAAGTATCTTGGCAGTTGGTGCCGGTGGTTATGGTAGTAAGTTATGTACTTATTAAACTAGGGCTAAAAATTGCAGAAATGCACACCCTCAAACGCCAAATGTTATGCAATGTGCAAATTTTTATGGGGGAACAAGGAGCCTCTTTGGCGGCGCTGGTAGATACAGGCCACAGCCTAAAAGAACCCCTTAGCCAAGGCCCGGTTATAATTGCAGAATTTGAACATATAAAAGATTTCTTGCCCGATGGGCTGAAGGTTTTGTTTTATGAAAAACAAGAAAATAACTTAGCCGGCTTTTTAACCGGCCAAGAAGGCTCGTTTTACAAACGCATTCGTATGATTCCATTCACCAGCCTTGGGCGCAGCAATGGAATGCTAATAGGCTTCCGTCCAGACCGTGTTGCGGTTGAAGGAGCAACGGAAAGCCCGGCAGATGTTGTTATAGGCATTTACAACGACAGGTTGTGCCGTGACGGAAGGTATCAAGGGCTGCTAAGCCCGGAGTTGGTAAAAGACAATTAACCCCCACAGGAGGTAACAATACATGCTAACAGCACTATACCAAAAAGCCAAAACCATGATCTTAGGCGCACTAGCCCTGGACGACAACACAAACGACCGCTGCTACTACATAGGCGGAAGCGAAGTACTGCCGGCCCCCCTACCGGCAGAAGAAGAAGCGAACGTATTAGCACAACTAGGCACAAACGACGATTCTCAGGCAAAAGCAACACTTATAGAGCGCAACTTACGCCTAGTGGTATACATCGCCCGCAAATTTGAAAATACAGGCATAAACGTAGAAGATCTTATTTCCATAGGCACAATTGGCCTTATAAAAGCAGTAAACACTTT
>Ga0131853_10013557_pt1 | contig 14948 bp, 5 predicted proteins | sample TergutLab28metaG_FD_92764 | JGI IMG/M metagenome (GOLD analysis project Ga0131853, IMG submission 92764) | Labiotermes labralis P1 segment gut microbial communities from Petit-Saut dam, French Guiana - Lab288 P1 (version 2) (version 2) | ecosystem: Host-associated > Arthropoda: Insects >... | reverse complement strand
GGCGGCGGCGTAAGCGTGGCAACCAGCGGTACATTTACCTTGACCGGCGGCGTTATAGAGCGCTCGCGCGTTACCCACACTAACGCTCAGGGCGGCGGTGGCGGCGTAAACGTGCAAACCGGCGGCAGGTTCAACATGGACGGCGGTATACTGCGCGACAACAGAAGCCACGGAACGAACTTTGCTTATGGCGCAAACGTGTCTATTCACGGCGCGGGGTCGTCGTTTGTAATGACTGATGGCCTGATTACGGGCGGGCAGGGTGCTCGCTTTGGCGGCGGCGTATGGATTTACTCTGCAACCGCGGCGTCAACGCTGGAGATTTCCGGCGGTGTGATTGAAGGCAACCATGCAATAGTCGGCGGCGGTGGCGTACATTTAAACAATGCCCCTACGGCCACCCTCACCATCAGCGGCGGCGTCATTCGCAACAACACTTCCGCCACCGGCGCTACAACGTTTACCCCCGGCGGCGCAGCAATAGGCATTAGAAATGCCCAGCAGGTAATAATAACCGGCGATGCCCAAATCTACGGCAACACGGCCCAAAGCAACACCCCCGGCGGCGGTATTTTGACCGACAGCCCTGTGACGATAAGGGGTGACGCGCGGGTACACGGCAACACGGCCACCGCAGCCGGCGGCGGCATACAAGTACACGGACACCCACTCGGCGCTGGCGGCGGCAGCTTGACCGTAGAGGGCAACGCTCATATATTCGGCAACACGGCGAGTTCAATGGGCGGTGGTATAAACGCGATGGCCAATGGCCAAGTAACCGTGCGCGGCAACGCGACCATAGGCTACCGCCCCGGCGCGGTTGACAGCGAGGGCGACCCGATACCCGCGCTGACCCAACGCAACACGGCAACCAACAACGGCGGCGGTGGTATACATGCAACCGGCGGGGGTACCTTTAACATCTACGGCGATGCGCAGGTGCGAGGCAACAACGCCGCCGCGAGTTCGCATGGTGGAGGTATACTTACCGCGCTTACGCGTACGTTGACAGTAGACGGCAACGCGCAGATACATGGAAATACTGCCGCAAATGTCGGCGGCGGAATTTCAAACGGTGCTGTGCTGACCGTGCAGGGCAACGCACATATCTTTGGCAATGAGGCCACCAACAACGGTGGCGGTATACATAGCGCCGGCGGCACCGTGACCGTGAGGGGCAATGCAACCATAGGCTATCGCCCGGGCGCGACCGACTGGAACGGCGACCCGATTCCCGCGGCAAGCCAAGCCAACGTAACCACCGGCAATGGCGGAGGTATGCACACTACCAATTCGGCGGGCGAATTCAATATCTATGGCAATGCGCAAATACGCGGCAACCAATCCAGCGCTGCGGGCGGTGGCATATACAGTGTGGCAACGGTAACCGTTGAGGGCGACGCGCAGATACACGGCAATACGGCTACCACCCAGGGTGGCGGTATCAGGTCTCAGGCTGTGCTGACGATACAAGGTAACGCCCACATTTTCGGCAATAATGCGGCAACAGGCGGCGGTATTTGGACCAGTGCAGGCTTAACCATGACCGGCAGCGCTACCATAGGCTACCGCCCAGGCGCGACCGACTGGAGCAACAACCCGATTCCTGCGGCGGCACAGGCCAACGTGGCAACCGGAGACGGCGGCGGTATCCTCGTGCAGGGCACGAGTGCTGTCAACATCTTTGGCAGCGGCACCGGCAGCACGGCTGTGCGCCCGCAAATTCGCGGCAACCAGGCGGTACACGGCGGCGGTATTAGCACCAACCAAAACTTCGACACAGCCACCATAGCCCAAAACTGGAACTTCGGCGGCGGGCTTGAGAACTACGTGCGCCCGGTATTTGCCGACAACGTGGCCAGCGGCGGGACGTTTGTGCGCGGAGACTGGGCGGTGGCGAGGCCAAATATAGCGAGCTTTAACAACGCGACATCGGTGCTGGCGGGTCCGGGTTCGACCCACCTGTTCAACAACAGGGATATACAGAGCAGCGGGACGGCCACTTTTGACGCGTGGCTGCGGTCACTGGTGACGGCGGCTAACGGCCCGGCGACAATCGATATTCAGGCTTCGGAAGCGGCGGGTGTGCCGGTTACAGACAGGGCGATTCGCGGCAGCGCGATACCGGTTGCCCGCGAGGTTCGCATTTACTCGAGCACAAACACCAACAACGTTATTATGCTGGCGACAAACGCGGCTGGGGCAACGCCTACGCCTGGCGGCACCCACAGACACTTCACCGTGAACGCGAACGGCCACCTGGAACTTGGCGGCCCAACCAACCCGCAAAGCCCTGCGACGCCGCAGCCCACCGGCGACAACCTGGTGCTGCAAGGGCGCAATACGATTGATGCCGCAACAGAAATGCCCACCGGTACCCAACAAAACGGCGGCGGCATAACAGTCAACGCGGACGGCACACTTACCCTGACCGGCGGCGTAATCGAGCGCTCGGCGATGACGGATGGAACCACCGGTACTGCCGGAGGCGGAGTGCTTGTGACCGGGGCGAACTCAAGGTTCTACATGACCGGCGGCGAGATTCGCTCTAACAGAGCGGCAGGGCCAATGTCCAGTGGCGGCGTGCGGTTGCGCGATGCCAGCACATTTGAGATGACCGGCGGTGTGATACGCAACAACTCCACCACCGGCGGCGGCGGCGGAGTTCAGCTGTCCCAGACTTCAAACTTCACTATGGGCGGCAACGCGGTAATACGCAACAACGCCAGTAGTGGGACTATTAGCATTGTTTATGCCGGCGGGATATCCATGTGGGGCGGCCTCGGCACTGTAATTGTAGAGGGCAATGCACGAGTCCACTCCAACACCGGTCACGCCGGCGGGATTGGTGCGAGTAGCAGCATTTCTGTCGCCGGGCAAGGTGGCAACCTCATTTTGCGAGGGGATGCGCAGATATACAATAATACCGGCTCAGTGCTTGGCGGGGCAGGTGTTGCCGGTGGGGCAGACTTTTACATGTACGGCAACGCCCACATCTTCGGCAACACTTCGACAGGTCATGGTGCTGGTGCGTCAGTATCCGGTCATACCACCCCAAGCTCCTTTACCATGACTGGCGGCACCATAGGCTTCCGCGAGGGCGCCACCGATGTTTACGGCAACGTACTTACCCCAGAGCAGCAGCGCAATACAGCCACCAGTCAAGGAGGCGGTATACATATGAGTAGTGTCACCGCAGGCGGCACCTTTACAATTGGCGGTACCGCTGAAATTGTTGGCAACCAGGCGGGTAGCGGCGGGGGTATTTCTGCGACCCATCCCTTAACCATTGAGGGCAACGCGCTGATAGCAGGCAACACAGCCACCAACCACGGCGGGGGTATTTTTGCGACCCAACCCCTGACTATCGAAGACACCGTCACCATCCGCAGCAACACCGCCACCACCGGCAACGGCGGCGGCATCTGGTCAAGTGGCACCCTCAACATCACCGGCACCACCACCATCCGCTCTAACACCGCCACCACCGGCAACGGCGGCGGCATCTGGTCAAGTGGCACCCTCAACATAACCGGCGCTACCATCGGCGGCACGCTGGCCATCCACGCTAACCGCGCCCTCGACGGCGACGGCGGCGGCATCTGGGCCAGCGGCACAGCACTCACCCTAGAGGACACCAGCATACTGGGCAACATGGCCGAAGAACGCGGTGGCGGTATCTTCCGCAGTGGTACAGGGGCGTTTACCATCAACACCGGCGTGGGTATCGCGGGCAACACCGCTGAACACGGCGGCGGTATCGCAGGCACAAACATAGGCACCAACTGGAACTTCAACCAAGGCAACCTAAACGCCAACCGCCCGGACTTCGGCGGCAACGAGGCACTAAGCGGCCCGCGCAACGCCACTTTCCTCGACACCACCCACGGCCGCGGCGCAACCCCACCACGGGTAGTATCGGTAGAAGACGGCGGCGGCACAATGACAACCTCACTGCCAGGCATGAACAACAATGACCCACACCTCTTCAACAACTACGATATCTACATAACAGGCCAAATGCCCCGCTCTGCCACCCTTGTTCTTGCAGCAGGCAACGCGCAAGGCATACCGGCCAACACAGTCAGCGTACTGCTAACTGTCCCGGGCGGCGACCCTGCAGCGGGCAGAACCCTGACAGCGGCAGGCACCAGCGACCCGATCACTCTCGACAACCCGAACGCGGCAACCGGTACGCTGACCATAACTGTACCCAGCACGGCCTGGTTCCAGACACCGGTTATCACGGTGGCGGGCGCGACTACGGTAACAGTCACCCCAACCTTGACCGCGACCGGCTGGACGGCTTCGCCGGTGATACAGGCAGGCAGTGACGCGACGGTTACGGTTACGCTGACCCCGGCGAACCACTTGGGTCTTGCGCCGTTCACGCTCAACCTCGACTACGGCACGCACCATATCGGTACGACGCCGCACAATATCCGGCTGGGTGATACCGGCACGGTGACGGTACCGGGTACCATCAGCTTTACGGTTTTCAACGGCACCGCGAACAACAATTGGCGGATGGAAGTAAGGTCTGAGGCGTTGGGTGGCAACACCGAGCTTGCCCGCAGGATGTTCTTGGAGGGCGGTCCGGCGAACACGATTCACAGCACCAACACCCGGATATTTACGAACACCGCGGCTGGGTTTCTCACCACTGTCAACTGGACGGATGCTAACTTCCATGATATTGCGGTGCGCACGGTTGTGGGCGATCCACCGCTTTCTGGCCAGGCATTGCAGGCAGAGTTGCATTGGTTGGTGGTCGCGGATTAAAAACCAGCACTAAAAAGCACTAAACAGGTTGACGCCGCATAAAAAGCGGCTGTCAGCCTGTTTTTTGTGTGCTGCCTGGGGTTATAGCGCAGGCAGATTATGACGTTTGAACCTGCGGCGTTATGAGCATTCCTGCCTGTACGCCCTCGGCATTGGCTATAACCAAAGCGCCCTCAGCTAGAGATAGCGCCGCAACTTCAACAAGCCGGTCAATTTCCATCCCAGTGGTCACGGGAACCGCCTCGACAAGATATCCGCCATCCTCCGCTGGCGTAGCAATAAAGATGACCCTCTCTCCGGAATCGCTTGTCGTAACCGCCTGCGCGGGCAGGGCAAGCACATCGCCGCGCCGCTGTGTAACAATCGAAAGCCTGGCACTCATGCCGATTCTAAGCCCAGCCGCGCCAGAAACAGCAACCTCGCTTTCAAACGCGGCGTAACTGCCGCCCGGGGTAGATGTCGGCGCTATTCTGGTAAGCGTCCCGGCAAAAACAGTGTTGCCTGTTGCGTCCGCCATGATGGCTACCGTGTCGTCAAGATTTACCTGCGCAAGGTCAAACTCATTTATGTATGTTTTAACTATAAGGTTTTCGGTGTCCGCAATCACAAAAAGCAACCCTGCGCCCAGCGCGCCTTCTTCTGCCGGCACTGCGGTCACGGTGCCGGAAACAGGCGAGAGGATTTCAGCCCTCTCAAGCTCATCCCGAAGCCTTTGGATAGCGACTTGCTGGTCGCCAAAGTTGGTGGCGGCTTGCGCGCCAGACACCACGTCTTGGTGCGCGGCCAGCAGGTCGGCACTGAGCACCTGTGCGGCCCGGTAACCTTCCTCGGCGCTTCGCAGGCTCTCGGCTGCTATTTCCAGGTTGCTTTGGGCACTCCTGTGGGCACTCTCGGCTGCCACCACCGCGCCTCTCAGCTGGCTGAGAACGGGGTCAAAGTCCTCGTAGCGGTCATAGCCCTGGCGGCGAACCTCGCTGCGATAATCTCTGAGGTCTTGCCTTGCGTTGCCCAGAGCCGCCCCCGCCGATATTACCTGGGTACTCGCCGCCTCCACGGCTAGCTGGGCGTTGCTCACAGCGAAGCGCGCGCCCATAAGGGCTGGGTCATTGCCGGTTTCCACATTGCGCTGTGCGACCTCCAGGGCGTTTCTGGCGGCGATTAGGTTTTGATAGCTTCTGTCTTGCGCAGCCCCCAAACTTGCCTGCAACTGCCTTAAATCCCCCTCCAGCGACGACATGTCAAGCACGGCTAGCAAGTCGCCCTCGTTTACCCTGTCGCCCACCCGCACATTTATGGCCTGCACCGGAAAGCTGAGGGTGGAGTGAACCTCGGTAAACTGCGCGCTGTAGACCGTTCCCGTCAAGCTGACAGACTGCTCAAGGCTTTGTCTCTCCAGCCTTAGCACGCGCACTTCCGGCGCTGCGGCGTTCTCATTGCCCAGCGCACCTGTCAACAAAACTGTAAGCGCACATATCGCCAATACAATAGCCGCAGAGCCAATAATAGCAATCTTCTTTTTCATTTATGCCACCTCCCTTACCTCAATCCAATTCGCACTCTGGCGTTTGCGCCTATAAGATAACTCAAGTCAACATCTCCGGTTATGCCTATTTCTACCGGAACCAGCTGCGTTACCCTGGTGAAGTTGCCGCCCGTGTTAAAGGACAGCGCATTTCCCGAGAGCTCGGCCTGTGTGACCCTGCCTATTTCGGCCACATATCCGGTAAACTGCTGTCGGCCCAGCGCGTCTATCCAGATAGTGACGGGTTGACCGCGCCTCACCCCTAAGATATCGGTTTCCTCAATATTCGCTTGGATATGTATCCGGCCAACATCGGCTACGCTCACCACCGGCTCCATCGGCGAAACAACCTGGTTTTGCACGGCGTGGGAGGCAACCACCAGCCCGTCAATAGGCGAGCGCAGTGGTCCGTTGCTTTCCACCCAGCCTATTACCTCGTCTTGCTGCACCCGCTGCCCCTCTGTGACCTCAAACCGCTCAAGCGTACCCGGCGCTGTCGGCACAACCTGGACTATATTTGTCGTCACCCTCGCGTTGTCGGTATCAATAAAGCCGGCGCTGTTCCATATGGCAAACCCAATGCCTCCACCGCCCAAAAGTGTTATGCTAAGTAGCGTGGCAATTGCCTTTCTCTTCAAAACGCTCACTCCCTTTTTCGATGATTCTTGCTTTGCGTACACCCAAGCGAACACCGCCGCAAATACCACAACATTCGCCAGTATTATCCCAGCGCTTCTAAGCGCGTCGGCTGCGCGGACGTCATCGTGGATAAAGTTCATGGTATAGAACACTCTGAATATCCGCTCGAGCGTCTCGTTGCCGCTGATATTGGCTATCATCGGTCCAAACCCCAAAACCATTCCGACAGCCATGCTCAAAGAGGTAGCTTCCTGCTCGTTTTTGGAAACTATCCCTATAGCCCCGCCAATAAGCACCGAGGCCACCGCCCCCAGCATCAAAGAACCAAGCATAACCAGCGTTGCAATAATAGAAGCCCCCGGCATCATTATCGCGAAGACGGCGCAGACAACCAGGGCGCATGTCAAAAACACCCCGCCAACCCCCATTAGGTATTCGTGTGATTTAACCCCCGCCATCAACAGAAAGCGCAGCGAGTTCTTTTCCCTGTCCTCAGCTATGGCGGTAGCCGCAGTGCTAATCAAGGTCATGCCCACAAACATACCTGCCTTCATGGTTATAAAAAACGACTCCGGCATCCCCGGCATATCTATGCTTACAACATTTGTCATCAAAAATGCCATAAAAGGGAATATGATAAACTGAACCAGCACACCCGAATTTTTTAAAATATCCTGCAATTGCTTGATAAATATCGCACCGGCACTATTCAACTTAGCCCCACCCCCGTCATTTTCATAAAAACCGCGCCCAGGTCGGGCACTGTGCGCATGGAGTTATGCCGGCTGCATATTTCCCGGGGTGCTCCATACTCCACTATCTGCCCTTTATGTAGCAGCGCAACTTGGTCGCAGAGCTTTACGGCTTCGTCCATATTGTGCGTGGTCAGGAATATCGTAGATCCTTTATCCCTTAGCCTCCAAATCAACTCGTGCATACCTTCGGCTGTTGCCGGGTCAAGCGCGCTGGTCGGCTCGTCTAAGAACAGTATCTTAGGCGAGTGTAAAATCGCCCTAGCTAGAGCAAGCCGCTGTCGCATCCCTTTGGAAAGAGAAGTGACAGCTTTTTTTGCCGCGTCTTCCAAGCCCACGTTCTTTAAAGCCTCCTTGGAGCTGCTCAACGGGATACCGTAGATACGGGCGAAAACATCTAAATTCTCCAAACAGCTAAGCCGGGGATACAGGCCATCTTCGTCCAGCATAAGGCCAGTTTCAAAAGAAGTCGCCTCTACATGGGCCAATCCCCCATCGGATTCCAGCTGGTTGGTAAGGATATTTATCAGCGTCGTCTTGCCCGAGCCTGAGGGTCCGAGCAGCCCGAAAATTTCCTTTTCCTTTACCTCAAAATTAACGCCGGACAGCACTATCTGCTCACCGAAGTTCTTCTGCACATTTTGCACTTTAATCATTTGCCACCGCCTCCTCAAGCGGGTTGTGCCCAATGCTTTTAAAGTGCGCGGTAAGGGCAAGGCTAACAAATTCGCTAAAGTTTTTCCAATCGCCGGATGCATCTTCCTGAGCAGAATTCAGTTTCATAAGTTCGGGCAATATGTTCATGTTTCCCTTGGCAAACTCCATTATATGATCCCAAAAATCTTTGGCGAAAGCCTGACCTTGCTCGCTTTCGGGCGATACCCCTTTCTTCTGGAGACCCCGCACTCTATCGAATAGCCGATTTTGGGAGTCCATCATAGCTCGCCCACTTTCCTCATCAAAACCACGGACGTGATCAAGCAATTTATCATCGAAATGCTTCATCGCCCAATATAAATCGTTCTTGGTCTCCAGCAGGCTGATGATGTACGCATACTTTTCCCAATCTACACTTTGCATTTGCAGAACTTCGGTCTCTAGCTTTTCGATGGCGATCAGCACATCAGTTAAGGAATTAATCTTTTCCCTGAGTGCTTTGGCCTGTTCTGTCAACACCTCCGCCACTTCCTGCGGCGTATTGATCGAGGGCAGCCGTGTTTTGATATCCTCGAGCGAAAATCCCAGATACTTCATTGACTGAATTTGATGCAGCTTGACAATATCCTTGTTGGTGTACAGCCTGCGCCCGCCCTCGCTCTCCGCCGATGGTGAGAGAACGCCTTCTTTATCGTAATATTGCAGGGTGCGCACGGTGACTCCCATTTTTTTTGCAATCTCGCCCACAGTCATATACCCCTGCGGTTTTGCGCGGTATTTTTCCATAACACATCGCCTCCTTAAGCATAGTATAACTCATTACCCTACGTCACGAGCAAGACTTTTTTTGACAGGCTACAAATCGCATCAACTTTTCAGATTATATACACTTTTAATAGCAGTGGCGCTGTCAGGGCAACCCATATCAAGTGTCGGCAGGGTGTTCACAAAAAATTTACACCCCTACTTACTGAACTTATTCTACCAAACCGCGATACCGCATGTCTTATTATACGCATGTCTTATTATACGCATGTCTTACTTATATACATTTATACATTTTTGGGTGCATTTGCCGCCTCAATGCTAGCGACAAAAATCAAAGTAAGGTGTAAATAAACGCATTACATAAACAAAAAATATATGATTTTAACTATCTTGATAATGAATACGGAGAGATCTTCACTATGAAAAACAGGCCGGATACATTACGTAAATTCTGTGCATTTGTGCTGGCTATAACCATGGTTTTATCCACAGTTACCACTAACGCTTTTGCGGAAAGCCAAAATATCCAAGGGGGCGAATTTGAGAGCTTCTACCCTGAGGATGTCTTTATATCTCCCAGTGGCGATGAAAGCGAAGGCTACCCCGGCGCACCTAAGTCCGAGCCGTTAGACGAAGAACCCGACGACGGAGAAAAATATCCCGACGATGGAGATTACCCTGACGATAAAGAAAACGAGCCATACGAGCCTGAGGACGAAGCAGGGCCTGGGGATGGTCAAGAACCCGGCGGCGGAGAGCACGGCAACGGCGAAGAACCCGGCGATGGTCAAGAACCCGGCGATGGTGGAGAAAAATATCCCGACGATGGAGATTACCCTGACGATAAAGAAAACGAACCATACGAGCCCGATAACAAAGCAGAACCCAGCGTCACCTTTGAGTTTTACGGCGATCTTATCATCAACATGATCGAGCTGTACGCAGACGCGGACATTGAAGCCATACTCCTGCGAGGTATAAGCGCTGTAACCGAAGACGGCGAGGACGTTACTCATCTTATAACAGTGGAGGACGACGGCGGTTTTGCCGAGTACGTGCGCGAAAACTTTGCAGATATTACTGCCCCAGGCCAGCCCGGTGCGGGCATTGGCGGCGGACCCGGCCTTCTGCTACCGGAAGATGAAGACGAAGAAGACAGCCTTATAGCAGAGACGTACAACACATTTTCCGGGCTGCTTTACATAATTACAAATATTTTTAATAGCGACGATACATACGAGAGCGAAACTTATGCAGTAAATGATACCGAAACTTTGCACGGCGAAGACTTCGACGACGCTTTTTACGGCGAGGGCTACGCCTTTGAGACCCAAGTTACCTATGCGGTCGTGCACCCTCAAAGCGGGCAAGTGGCATACGCGCAGAGCGCTATAGTCTTCTCGTCCGGCGACGAGGACAACGAGAATTATGCAAACGAAGAATCTGCTCCCCAGCAAGGGGGCGAGCTGGTTATGCTAAGTGAGCCACGCGACGTTCGCGTTGAGTTTATGGGCATTATGCCGCTCAATCCGGCCTTTCAAACCTGGCTGCAGAACGCGGTAAATGGCGGTGCAGGGTCACTGGAGATAGGTGGCCATAGGCAGGTGGATATTCAGGGCTTCAGCGGGGTGCGTCAGCTCACCGGCCAAATAGACTTGCCGAATAACCGCCATGTTGTGATTGTCTCAAGCGTTGGTGGAGACGCAGGTGTTATCGGCCTTGCGCCAGGGAACTCGGGAAGGCATTTTGTACTCGGCTCCGGCGCCAACCTAACTCTTAACGCGCCTGCCGTAACTGGCTCCGGCGGTGTCCAAATCCCAGGTACCATAAATAACGTAACCCTGCGCGGGAACGACCCCGGTACAGGCGTAGGCGCTATTACCCATGGCGGCGGTGTGCAAGTCAACTCGGGGGCAACTTTTACCTTGGCTGGCGGCGCGATAGAGCGCTCTGGAGCAACGGCAGCAACCAATTTTTCTTTCGGCGGCGGCGTGCATGTTAACGGCGGCACTTTCCGTATGAGCGGAGGCGAGTTGCGCTATAACAGAGTAAGCAACGGCGGCGGCGTGCACCTTAATGGCGGCACCTTCTATATGACTGACGGCCATATCCGCCACAACGTGCTGACCTCAGCTGCAGGGCAAGGCGGCGGCGTTAGCGTTACCGGGGGAGCCACTTTTAACATGAGTGGCGGCCAGGTGCGCAACACTACCGGGCCGGGCGGCCGCGGCGTGTGGGTAACAAATGGTCACTTCAACATGAGCAACACGGCTGTTATACGCGACAATAACTCTACCGGAGCAGGCGGCGGGGTAGTTATACTCGACACGGCAGCTGGCGCAGGCTCACGAGTCCAGTTCCACATGAGCGGCAACGCGCAGATACATGACAACGTAGGGGCAGTGGGCGGCGGCGTATTCGTCAACCCCCAGAACACCTTTGAGATGGTTGGCGGCCAAATCTGGGGCAACCGCGCGACCACCGGCGGCACAGATAGCTCCGCCGGCGGTGTACACGTATCCGGCGGCAGGTTCGAAATGGACGGCGGTGTGATACGCAACCATGTCCACGGCACAGGCACGCAGCTAAGTCAAGGGCGCGGCGTACTTGTAGGCGGCGGCATTTTCACCATGAAGAGCGGCCAGATTCACACCAACAACACCACCGGCAACGGCGGCGGCGTGCATGTGGCCAGCAACGCCACATTTGAAATGGACGGCGGCAGCATAACAAACAACAGTACACCATATAGCCCCGGAAGCACCGGTTGGGGCGGCGGCGTGTTCTTGGCCGGCTCTGGCAGCCTGTTTGAATTTGAGAGCGGTACTATAGAGAGCAACAGGGCCGAGCGCGGCGGGGGCGTGTATGTGCTGGGCGGCACCTTCGAAATGACAGGTCCCGGCGCAATTATCCACAACAACAGGGCAATAAATAGCCACGTTGGCGGGGCCACCACTGCCTACACCGGCGGCGGCGCCGGCGTACATATGAACAGCGGCACCTTTACCATGGAAGACGGGCGGATAAGCGCCAACATCGCTGCGCCCTCCGGTGGTACTGGCGGCGGCGGGGGCGTTTTTCTCAGAAACAATGCAGCGTTTAACATGAGCGGCGGTGTTGTTGGCGGCAGCAGCTGGTACTACGCTAACACTTTTGCCGCGGGCAACGGTGTCGGCGCGGGGGTTTTCGTACACAACGCATCCTTCGAGATGTCGGGCAGCGCGGCGGTTACCCACAACGATGTCCAGGCCGCAGCCCAAGCTCCGCGCAACAATGGCCGCGGCGGTGGTATCGCTATGGCTGGTGGCAGTATTGTTATTAGGGACAACGCTCGCATTGCTTACAACGCCGGCGGCACCAGTGGCGGCGGCGTGCATATGACCAGCGGGCTGTTTACAATGCACGACGGCCGTATAGAAAACAACTACCTCAACGCAGGCAACTACGGCGCAGGCTTCCACATCGGCGGCGGCAATGCTATTATGCACACCGGTTCTATCCGCAACCACAACGCAAACCGCGTATGGGTTACCGGTGCCCAACCTGGCGCGGCTAATCAAGTACGCAGTGTTTCCAGCGCCGACAACCATATTAACCAGCGCGGTGGCGGCGTGGTGGTGTCCGGCAGCGGTGTGTTCACAATGAACGGCGGCGAGATCCACGGCAACGTTGTAAGGTCGGTCGGCGCCGGCGTGGCGGTGACCGGAGGCCAAAACGCACGGTTCCAGATGAACGGCGGCGAGATCCACAGCAACACGGTCACAGGGCTGGAGGTACCCACCATGGCACCGGCAGCCAACGCCACACCCAACCCGCGGTTCGGTGTCGGCGGCGGCGGCGTGGCGGTTGCGACCGATTCTATCGCGGGCAATGGCGGCCAGCTTGTCATGCAGGCAACCGACCCGGACAACCCGCCTGTTATTAGAGACAATGCCGCGCCAAGCGGCGGCGGTGTGTTTGTCTACAGCCACCACGATATTCCCGCTAGAAGAGCATCTTTCACCATGCACAACGGCGAGATAAGGGGCAATAGCATCGAGACCGGCGACTTCCCTATCGCCGGCGGCGGCGGGGTGCGGGTACAGGGCCAGGGCGCTACTTTTACCATGAATGGCGGACTCATTACCGACCACGACATCACAGGTAACGGCGGCGGCGTATTGGTTGACAACCCGGCGCTCTCGCTGCAGTCGGGCACGCCTCCCAATTCTGTTTATCATAATTTTGGCAATAGCCCCATAGGCGGCACAATGAACATGACCGGCGGCAGCGTCCGCAGCAACACGGCGAGCACCGGCGGCGGCATACATGTCTCAGAAAACGGTAACCTGCAAATCGCCAATGACTCGCTAATCCATAACAATGCGGCTGCACTAGGCCATGGCGGCGGTATCTTCTTCGACAGCGAGCGCACGCTGCAAATACACGGCGCGAGCGGCGATTACCCGCATATCACAGGTAACTTTGCCCATCAGAGCGGCGGCGGCATCTGGACCAGCGGCGACCTCGACATTGAGAGCGCGGTCATCGGCGGCCCCCTGGCAGCCCACAGAAACAACGCCGATAATGGCGGCGGCATCTGGGCCAGCGGCGCGATTACGCTGGAAGAAGCCACCATCCGAAACAACAGCGCAGGTGATGGCAACGGCGGCGGCATCTTCCGCAGCGGCACAGATAACTTCAGTATCACCGGCGGCTCGATTACCCACAACGTAGCAGACGGCAACGGAGGCGGCATATTCATGGCGTCCGGGGTCGAGGTCCCCGCAAACGCGGCGCAACAGACCGCTATCAACAACCGGCTGACCATCGACGCTGACGCCGTGTTCACAGACAACGACGCCGACGGAGCAATTGACTTTGCCACTCTCACCGGCGTTACAAACTTCCCTGCAATCAACTGGCAGGGTATAAACAGCCATGACGGCGTGCGCGGCGCGCTCCCGGAAGACCACGTTGACTACCATCTGCTCAACAACTACGACATCTTCTGGCAGCACCCGTTCAGTACTGTCACAGTCACGCTGGCGGTAGTTGACGGCCGCACTCCCGCAATAGGCGTTGGCAGCCCAACCGTGACGCTGACGGTTGGGAGCGAAACACCAATCGTGCTAACCGGCGTTGACGACGACTACGTTACTATTGACAGCCCCAGCCCCGGCTCGCCGGTGCCCACAACCCTTACCGTAACCGGGCTTAACCCCGCATGGTTTGCGGTAACCGCCCAGGTGCAGGTGGCGGGCGCGAGCTTGCCAACACCGGTTACCCTGCAGCAAACAGGTACGGCACCTGCAATAACTTGGACCGCTACCCCGCCTATATCAATAACGGCGGGTGGCGATGTAACAGTTACGGTAACCATTACGGCCAACCAAATTGTTGGCATCACCGGAGGCAATGTCGAGATCAACTACGGCACCCACGTAATTAACTCGGTCTCCAACCATACAATCAGACTTGGCACCACCCCAGGGACGATAACAAACCGAGACCAAATCGTGTTTACCGTCTTCAACGGGGTTACTGCTCACCCTGCCTGGACTTTGCAGGTTCAGGCCGACCCGCACCCACTTGCACTAGCCAACAGCCAGCTTGCCAGCAGGATGTTCCTCGAGAACACCGGCAACTGGGTTTACGGCCAAACAGGCAGTGTTTTCACAAGCAGCGGCAACTTGTTTACTACTTTCCACTGGGACACCCCCGGCTTTAACGGCGTCGAGGTGCGCACAGTACCCGGTACTCCCCCGCTGACCGGAAGCCACCAGGCTCAGCTCACATGGACTTTCGTGCCATAAATAATGGCACTACTAAAGGCTAGAAGCTTACAT
>Ga0131853_10013556_pt1 | contig 14948 bp, 7 predicted proteins | sample TergutLab28metaG_FD_92764 | JGI IMG/M metagenome (GOLD analysis project Ga0131853, IMG submission 92764) | Labiotermes labralis P1 segment gut microbial communities from Petit-Saut dam, French Guiana - Lab288 P1 (version 2) (version 2) | ecosystem: Host-associated > Arthropoda: Insects >... | reverse complement strand
GATATTTATTTACTGCAAAGTCACTCTACATGTTTCAGGTGTCACAGCACCCATCATCAGGAGTACTAAAAACTGTAACCGCAACCTCCGGTACAGGTCATAATACTGGTACAGCTACTTCCCCCCAACGTGGTCTGCAGTATACCAGTATTATGACCTGTACCGGAGGTTGCGGCTACAGTTTTTAGTACTCCTGATAATGGGTGCTGTGACACCCGAAACATGTAGAGTGACTTTGCAGTAAATAAATATCTGCATACTGTTGCATCTGCTTGGATTTTTATTAACATTGAATTACGATGCACGGAACCATGAGCTTAAAACAAGTATATTAGAGTAATGATAGTATGTGTGTGATACATAGATAGTTGCTATACATTTTCTGTTTTATGAATAATGTACTGCTCTCTCCCTAATTTAAGAAAAGAAAATCTGGTTTAAAACAAAGAGGAAAAAAGACACAACTTACTTCAATAAAACTTCTAAATCTTAAGAAAATATCCGCAGCTTAATAAGACAGGAAAATGATTACTGAAGTTATTTTCCTTTTAAGAAACCCGATTTATGTAAATGATTATAAACTACAGCCCTTCAAACCTCTCGTGAACCAGATGACTCTATTCTATATCTTCACATTTTCTTTCCATAAAATACATTTTAATATGTAAGAATATATTTATTTCTAACTGATACTAAATCCTTTTTTAATATTATCATCGCATCTAACCGTCGTTGTGGTATATAACCCTCAGGCTATGCTTTTAAAATTATACGTAAAATTTTCATCTCTTCTGTACAGGCAACATGTCCCTCCCTCTGACCCCTTCTTTCTGTGATCGATCTAATAACATTATAAGCAGACTACATATTACGAATATCCCCTTCATTATGCAATACTCTCCAGGCTCGTCCTACTTTTCCTTGTAAAGCGGACATCTTCTCCTAAGTACACCATTCTCAAGTAATTTCTATTGGGGGCTACAGCATGCGGGCCGTGGGGAGTACGTAGCCCACAAGCCCATTGTATACGATCCTCTGTCATGATCTCTTTCAAGTTACAATCTTGGCTCTCCACATTATCGAAAATTTTTATTTATTTAAAATGTTTATCAATGCAGATCTTAAACGTTGAAAAGCTTTCGTATCCCTGGATGGTAAAGTACGGTGTAAGTCAGCAAAAAGATTACAGTGTACTAGAACTTTTTCAATTCATTAATTGTGATAAATTTTGATTTTGATATCGAATCACGAAGTGTTGCTAATGCTATTATTATTTTAATGGAAATAACCTTATAACATGACGTGCAACCCACCTTAAATTTTATAATTATCTTTTCGGCCTACGTGTTCTTTGATTTTGACTCCCATGCTTTATAAATTTACAGTCGAGATCATCTTAGGTCACCATTTATATTAGCATTTGAAGTACAGTATATGGAGCTGAACGATTATCAATATTGCTTGTAATATTTTATATTTTATGCTTCTTAAATACCTGTAGTGATGAATTTGACGTTCATAGGGCCGTGCATTGTAATATATTTCTATAGTAAAACCAACCAGATGTATCGATGTCTCAAATTTATTTTATTGGAGTAACAATCTACATGTTTCGGATGGTCTTTCCGTCCATCATCTTGAGTTGAAGATTGTACATACTGCAAGAGGCATATGTCAAACAGATACTGCGGACTGTTTACTAGCAAGCATTCAGCAATATCTGTTTTGACAAATGCCTGTTTCTATATGTACAGTGGAACTCGTGATGTTGGACGGAAAGACCGTCCGAAACATCTAGAGTGTTACTCCAATAAAATAAATTTGAAATATTGGTACATCTGGTTGGTTTTACTATAGGAAAAAAACTGTAGTGATTAATTTAAGACACAGGATAATGCGTTCTATAAAATTCACTTTATTAACATCCAAGTTCAAAATCTATATTTTAGGATTCTCTTTAGTTTATCCGTTCCATCTTCTCAGTCCAAAATTTTCCCTTAAATTTTTTTTATCAAAACACTAATTGGATCCTCACATGCCTCCCTACCGAGATACATATCTGTGCCTTATCACACCCCACCATTTCATAGATCCGACTCTAACATTTTTGTGTATTTATTTATAGCGGACTGAAGAAACAACGGGGCTTCAGCAGTCACACTGCTATGTAAGTCGCTATTCTGTAAGAAGGGCTGGATTGCCTATATGTATTTAAACAGAAGTGTTACATCCGAGTATGAGCACAACATGAGGACCATTTCTCACGTTCCTCCATGGTAAGTCCTGTTATCAATTTGTGTTATCTACCGTAATATTGGATATAAATTTAACATCTCTACAAGGACAAAACTGAAAATTTTGTTATTATTTCATATGAGAGTTCAGCTAAATTAATACCTCAGGTTATTTCTTCAAGATGTCATACTAAATCTACTGGCCATACTCCCATATAATACGAATCTTCACTGTCGCATTTCCTACCGTTTTTCCTTCTTATAAAATGAAAATTATGGTTAGCTATGTCCTTGTGGCTAGGTAAAGCAGATAGAAGTAAATCGTGTTTATGTCCAGGGGTGGAAAATATTTGAATTTTATGTCTTCTCCTACCAGAATAGTTGCTACTACAGCCAAAATAACATTTTGGTGTTGTATTAAGATATGGAAAGTTAGAATATTATAAATGTAATAGTATCGAACATATGGTGGTTTTAATCTATCCATAATTTCGCCTGGAATATCATTTTAAACGTTACCTGTTTTCTCTATCTTTACAATGTTTTCTACGAATTTAAAATATTTCTTTCATTAGTTTCATAAATGACATATTTGTATGCAGGAAGATATTCCCACCTTTCCTTCTTTCATACAATCCTTAAAGAAATTGCTTAAAGAGATACAAAATTCTCTGTTATGTTTCCTGTCAACATTTTATATATTCTTTGAGCTAGGCATGGATGTGTTAAGGTATAAAGGTCACTGTCCTATAACGCCGTTAGCGGAAAACACTTCCCCTTAAACTTGTCTTAGAACGCTGATAATGTTTTGTGGCTGAGCAAAAAAGACGTTTGACCTGTGTGAATGTAGGCTAGTTTCGTCTGGAAAAAAAAATACCAGTATATGTTTTTATGTTTATATGTCATATTTTGCATTCAGTAAGTGACTGGGACGTCTGGCCTGTAACAGTGCCACAGAACACACTGATATCCATTGACAGGCAGTGACAGAGCAAGAAAGTAAGTTCTTGCTCTTGAAAAATGGGCTACATAAATACATTTCGTGACGTATCTTGATTTTCTGAACGATAACGATCCAATGAATAAAATATAGAGCTACGCTAAATCAATGTCCTGTTGTGTTTTACTATAGTTTACGCACTCTTTGTAAAACCTTCATAAAATAAAATTGTAATTGGGAGATCATACAGTTATGCTACACTTCTAAAGCTTTCACTTCCCCAAATTACTGGAATAATTGTATTCCCTTTCTTATTGGGTTTATAAATGTCTGTAACATGCGTTATATTAATACAGTCGTCTGGTTGTTATTGTACATGAAGATAGAATCAAATTCTTCGAAGATTTCAGAGAGGGATTATCCTCTAAAAATTAACACGTAATACATGAATGTCATTAATATGTGTAAATTTTATTTGGAAAAATTTCCATGTTTAAAATATTTATTATAATGCATAGAATACTTCTTCTTGACTGTGAAGTATTAATAAATCTTATGTATATTGGACCGTGCATCATTGTGATAGTTGAAGAATAAGAGACCAACTTGATGTCACTGGTTATTAAGTTTTATTTCACTTCTTCTTTGCTCAACATGTTTCGGATATTAATACAGTTGATACCACTCCAAACCAGCCACACCGAAACTCCAACACACATCGAAACAAGAACACACGACCAATGTGGTGGTACAATAGAAAAGTCGCGGTCTCCTGATGATGGATGTATTAATGTCCGAAACATGTGGAGCGTAGAAAAAGTGAAATAAAACTTAATAACCAGTGAAATGAAGTTGGTCTCTTATTCTTCAACTATTAATTAATAGTTTGACATATTCATCTATTTACAACCATAAATAAAGTTTTTTCCGATTTCATCTACAATAAATAATTTTCTTTTTTCGGATTCAATCTTCCCCATACGGAATATATTTGCTCAATTTAAATTAGGCCCAGGAAAAATTTTTGGCCAAATAATATAGCTGCATGAAAATGTCTAGTTCATTGCGAGTTCATTTACAGCGATTTAATGCAGGATTTGTACAAGACTGACAGACAGGAAGCTGCGATTTCGCATCTTCAATGGTACGTCATTTCAGCCTCTACCAATATAGCGTGTGTATCAATATTTTTGATCTAATGAAATTATGTACGTTTCGGGCAGTAATATATCACACATGCAACCATTTACTTGAGGGATTTTTTCATTGCCTTTCACACAAACAATAAAAGATTTAAAACGATACTGCAGGAACACAGGAGGAGGTGGTTTTGTGTGTCTGGCCGAACGGAATTGCGTGGACTTTCTATTTTGCCTGACTAGGAAAGCTTCTGTACTAGAAACGTGGCGTTTTTAACTATTTAACATTTTTAACAAATAATGAAAAGTAAAATCCAGAAAGTACAAATTTCAAAACTTGATGTGTGTTCAAAAAATCCAGAATTGCAGTTCTTTGTGTGCTGGTTGACATTTGGGCAGTCTGCTTTTCTTTTTGCAAGGATCGAATGTAGTCTTCTAGTAATATCGAAATATGTCTTTCTTCTCTTTTGAAACAAATGATTCATTTTCACGAATCTTGACAAGAACATCTTACCGTGAAATAAGGAAGACATTTTATCTTTTTTTAAATTTTTAAACTTTTTATCTTGATTTTACAAAATTTTCGACAATATGAAAGTTATTCATTTTTTAAGAATATAAAGCAGCTTGCTTTACGAGGAATAATGTCAGATGTGCCACACTTGCTGTTGTCACTGCTGTGTTCACAAAGGTTCAAGAATTATTTTTACGGTGCCTTAAGGTTTTTAAATAATCGTCGAAATTTCGAAGTCCTTTAGTGCCTCCATTTTGAGTGTCTAAGATTTTCAAATCTAAGTAATCTCCTCTAAACTACTTGTACTGTACCATACGGATGGTTGTGTTCATTTCCAACGAAACGCCATCATTACTTACCAGTCGTCACCGCGTTGTATCAGAAGACTTCCCTCTTCAGTGTCGAAAACTGTGTTTCTTGTCTGGTTAAGGACAGCAAAGGTAGAACCACTGTGGATATCAAACTGAAATTTGTGATATTACAATTAAGGAGAAAAAGTATGTTTTTCCCTGATCTTATATCTGTTTGCTAATTAAGGACACAGTTTCTTTCACATTAGTGAAAATCATAACTTGTTGTATTGGAAACAGAATAACCCGGAGAATGTAAGAACCTGCTTGCATAACCCACAGGCAATAGCCTTCGGTGACTATAATTCTTGTATTTACAGTGATGGGAATATGTCACTTTATGCCATCATTCAGTCTCCTGCTTGTTCTTCCGCTAGTAAATTTTCAGAAAGTAACAAAAGTCAATTAATAAAATATTCACACGTGTGAAAAAACATATAAGCTGCCATAATGCCACAAAGAATGTAAAAATAAGGAGGTATAATCCGTACAGTATTATAGTTCTTCATTATATGTTGGGTTATAAAGTAGTTTATGTCTGCAGGGCTCACTACACGGTTTAGATGATATTTCCTTCCTATACATGAAAACCCTATTCGGAATATGTATTCGTCAAAGAGGAAGAACTTTTAAGTTCCTGTGTTTCTGAAAGTAAGGCTTCGTAGAAAGTGGAGTATTTGCATTTTCTATTCCAGACTACGATGGCGGTCCCACTGGCCGCGCGGTCTAAGACGTAGGTCTACGGCTGTTCGCCTGCTGAGATTGTGGGTTCGAATCCCACCGGGGACATGGACGTCTGTCTCTTGTGAATCTTGTGTGTTGTCAGGTAGAGGTCTCTGTGACGCGCTGAAAACGCGTCCAGAGGAGTCCTACTGACTGTGGTGCGTCGTTGCGTGTGATCTAGAAACCTCAAGAATGAGGAGGCCATGGCCCGCGTTTGACCGCAGCACCAGAGGGTGGGGCTGGGGGGTATCCAGATCATTATAAACACTGTTGCTTTTTTTTGTTGCTCAACAGTCCAACTAAATACTAGGCCTCATCATTTTTTAGGTTTAGATCACACACACACACACACACACACACACGCCACAGACACACACACACACACGCCACAGACACACACACACTACACGCCACAGACACACACACACTACACACACACACACACACACACACACTGTAGACACCTCCAAACGAGTGATCAGAACGTCACAGAGGCCACTACCTACACAACACACAACAGACACAAGAGAAGAAGATCCGTTTCATCAGCGGGATTCGAAACCTCGATCACAGCAATCGACAGGTTGCAGACCTACTCCTCAGACCGCAAGGCCACTGGGATCGGCAAATACAGTCCCTTGCTTTTGATTTATTTAGAATTATAAACCAACAGCCTAAACGTCGGAACCTCGCATAATTTTTAATATGACTGTAGTTTAAGAAAGGGTTTGTGGGTGAATGGCTAAATAGATGAATTCTGGAGTAGATGCACACTAATCGTAGAATGCGTTTCAGAATAATTTTAATACTGATTTTCGTAATTATTTTTAACAGACCAGTAGCAGATTTTATCCTCTGGAAATAAAATGTAATATTTGTGGTGTTCCTTTCCATTGCACTACGGAATATATTAATTCTATTTTTTATTCTTCCAGTATGATATTTACCAAACGGGAAGACAATGAATATTTATAGCAACTAAATTTAAAAAAACCCAAAAATCCAGAAATTCAAAGTTCCTATGATAGTGATACCGAAATTTCAGCTGTGTGAAATTTTAATAATATGTCGGATATTTACAAAGTTTTTGTCCACCTAATTATTAGTTTTATCACTTACAAAAACAGGTTTGAAAATACGTTTGCTCTGTTGTGACCTACATGTTTTATAACTTATTATTCTATCCGCATTATGTTCGTATCCCTTCTTATGTTTCTCCTCCTTTTGTTCGACCCACTGCGCTTTCTTCTTCTCCACGCCTCTCTGTTGGTAATTTATCATGAGTTTCTACACCTTTCATTCATCAATCTACATTTTGACTACCTTTTCCTAAACCATTGACCAGGCGAGCTAGGGACGTGTATTGAGTTCTTTTGTGCAGTGTGATTATTTGTATTTCTACGGGTGGATTGAGCCCTTGAGTAGTGCATGATGACGGCATCTATTGCGGCAGGAGTGTCTGGCATGTATCAGTCTGACACTGCAAGTGAAGTGACAAGTCTGTAACGAATTTTTATATAATCTATTGGCCCGAGAATTTCTATTTCACACTAAAAATTGGTGACTATATTGCGTTGCGTGTCTATAATACAATTAGTTACGAGTGACATTAAATTTTTCAGAATCGGTCAGTGACTGGCTTGTCTAATGAGGGCTGCGCAGTTAGAATGTACGTTCATGTGTGTGTGTGTGTGTGTGTGTGGTGTGTGGTGTGTGCGGTGTGTGTGTGTGGTGTTTTGTGTGTGTGTGTGTGTGTGTTTGTGTGTGTGTGGTGTGTGTGTGTGTGGTGTGGTGTGTGTGTTTATGTGTGTGGTGTGGTGTGTGTGTGTGTTTGTGTGTGTGTGGTGTGTGTGTGTGTGTGTGTGTGTGTGTTTGTGTGTGTGTCAGTTAACAAATGTTAAGCAGTTAGCACTGACTTTGAAACAGGTAAAAGGGTTAAAGGTAAAATTGTACTTAACATGCCATGAAGGAAAATATGGGGATTGAAGGTACAGTACAGGTACATTCATTCATAACGCGAAACCCCGGCTTCTTGCCAGCCACCCCTCGTACCCGGGGGGGGGACTTCCCTAGTACTCATTGAATAGGTGGCTGGCTGGAGCCCTGAGCGGGTCTGGAAGTTTTGGAGCAGTGATAAATGGCTCACACCTGCCGGGAAGTCTTCGAAGTAATGACAGAAATATTAGCTGCAGGCCTAATCCTTGCCGTACAAAATACGAATATTTTGTAGAGTGTTGATAACAATCTTAGGTACGATTACATCACAGGTAATAGTGAAAGGGCTAGTACACGACGTTTCTAAGAACATCTTCGCAGTGTACAAGAGAGCTTTCGTGTATATTGTGGGAGAGAACTGTGTTGTAACTAAACAAGTGTTCAGCACTTGCCTCTAACTTCGAATGGCTGATACAGGTAGAAAAGGACTGATTCTTAATTACATAAAATAAACGAAGGGTTTGTATTCTACTAACACAAACAAGCAAAAATTTCCTGTACCTCCTGCTCAGTTTGCCCGTCATGTACAAAAATTCCTGGGCTCTTCAAGAACCATGTCGACGGATATGACGAAACTGAGGAGAAGTGTGGCCACCACCGTGATAGAAAGTCTCTCTTCTCCCGACTTCTGCACAAGGCGCAAAAGGGACGAAATAATTTGTTTGAAAATCTTTGGACTGGCAGGAATGACACTTCTTTGGGATTGTTTAGCATAACAGGAATTATTGGCGAACATCAATTTTACCATTTAATTTAACGGATATGTGCTTCATATTTTTAACGGTTTTGTCAAAAATGGAACCCTGTTTTGACTAAATCCGATAAATAAAGAAATAAATACGCTCTTCTAAATCCTTACCACTGTCATTGTTATTTTCAATGTTTCGTACTCTCCCTAACAAAGCGGTTGGCGCCGTACGTTTACAAGAACCATTTGACTTCATTTTGGGAGTTTAGCAGAAGTTTCATACTTATTATATGTAATTAAGTGTAGCCCCATAAGAAAATAATTTTTAGGCTAACTTTGCATAGTCCGACTAAACTCAGTGAGCTTAAATCATTAAAAGTTCACTTATTACGACTATTTATTTACTGGCAGCCCTGCGTCATTTACACCTTAGGACAAAACGGACTAGAGTTTTATTACCCTGTGTTCGGAAATTTTTCTAAGGCATACACTTGTATGTTAATGACGCTATCAATTACAGTTACTTTTGAAAATAAATGGACTGCAAAATTTTCCATATCCTTCAGCCACTGGATATACATTACTTCACGTTTCAATTTCGTAACTGCAGAATCCACTGTTTTTTAACTTCATGCTTAAAAATAAATTACGTGTTACTCAGAAAACAACTTTAACGCGCTGACTATCGGGTTCTTTGTCAAGAAAAATGTTAAAACACGTGCATACTACCAACATTAAAGGTAAGGCAAGTCAAAGAGGCATAAAAGTGCGTGGAGGTAAAGCGCCTACCACTCTTAACCTCGAAACTGCATGGATGTTGGTGGTTAACGTCTTCCGGGAAATATTTCCTGTTGTCCACTGCACACAAGCCTGGGTGCGCTAAAACATTTGATCGTTCACGAGAAGAGAATAACTGCTTGTCTTGCCTGAGATTCGAGACTTGATTCGTCTGCTGTCCAGCATGTAACTCTACGCCAACTGCACCATCAGTACAGACGTGTCTATTAAATTCTCTATGTAATGAGTAAACATTATATATTCTTATAAATTATACCTACAGCAACTGCACCAATGTCCTTACAACAATAACATTTATAGAAATTTATGTTTATGGGTTCCGTGCATCGCTGATCTATATTAATAATTGTCCAACAAGATGCAACACAAAACAGTCTATTTATTATTCTGCAAGTTCACTCTACATGTTTCGGGTGTCAACCACACCCATCATCAGGAGTACACAAAACTGTAACTACAGCCTCCGTTACTGGTGCAGCTACCTCCCTCCAACGTGGCCAAGCTTGACCACGTTGGAGGGGGGTAGGTGCACAAAATATGACCAGTACCGGAGGCTGTAGTTAAAGTTTTTGTACTCCTGATGATGGGTGTGGTTGACACCCGAAACATGTAGAGTGAACTTGCAGAATAATAAATGGACTGCTTTGTGTTGTATCTTGTTGGACAATTATTAATATCTATAGAAATATTTTTTCAGTCATACATAATCAGCAAGTGATTTAAAATCTTCCCAATGTGCGTCAACAATTTACGGAAGGTAGCAATATGTACTTTATACGAAGAGACAAGGAGGAGATTTTAACTTTTATTTCCATTTTATGTTACACAACATGTGCCTCTTCAATTGCTCGGCAGCTCAGAAATGTAGTTCAGTTCTTTTAAGACCTTCTGAATATGCTGTTGTCAATTTGCTCTGTGACTTGTGTTAGCAATATGTCCAATGTCCAAATATTTTTCGTCTGTGACACCTCAAGATCATTTCCTCTATGAAGACCCATACTGAACATTCTGTCCACGGAAGAGAAGTTATGTGACAACGACGACACAGGATAGTGTCCTAAAGACACTAAAGTGGCAGTGAGTTTTCCCGATAACACTTAGACTAACTGGCCGCTAAGCAACAAAGATGCAAGCTTTACTTTTTTATACTATATGATTTGACAAGCATTTAACGCTTTATAGAAGGTTTGACGTATAGAGTTTAAATGAAAGCTGTGCAAAATATTATGCGTCTAGACATCTATAATTACCGTCTGTTAGTATGGCGTAAAAAAGTAAAATTACTTCTCCAGTACTGAATGTGTCACGATAACTTGGCGTAATGATGTTAACAACAAAATCATTTCATGGCTTTTTGTTGATACCGGGCCAGACTGCAGTATCCTCGCAATTCCTCTGTTGGAATTCAGCATGGAATGGTTTGCTTGTAACTTATACAAAATTATACAGTTACTGGCCTGATTGTGAAAAGAATGGAAGAAACACAAGCAGACACTTGGTGTTTGGAAGTCTAAAGCTTCATAGTGCGTTGCTACAGAATACATAAAAAAAACTTTAAAAGAATGATTCTCTGCTGTCACTGTATCTTATAGGCCGATGATTTATGATACCTGCGGATCTACACAAAACAGCATTCGGCATCCGAAGGAATTCTTTCTGAACCTAACTGTCACATTATACTGTACGGTGCAGTGCTATGTACAGTTAAACTTAAGAAAAGTAGACTTATATGTAGCTCCATGTAGCCTTCCGCATATAAAGTCACTTTTAGTTATCTCTATTCGGATGTACCAGTTATTTTTGCATGTGCAGGGGTAAATTATATTCTAATTCAGCTTAATTCATGTGTCTTTTAGGAACCGTTAATGGCATTAATTCACTAGATTCATGGCTAAACACGAATAGTGTTAGTATCAAATCGAATGTATCGATTTAATTTGTAATTTAATACGACCAAATTTGCTGTTGTCTAAAGCATAAAGATACCCAGATGCTTTATTATTACGCGATCAAAGCTAATAAACTCTAAGAACGTTCTGACTACCTTATTAAACTTAAAATTTTGGCAATGATGCACGTGGGCCTAATTACACATTATGCCCGCAAAGTCTTGTGTAGAATGGAGAAGGATTCCACATTGCATTAAACATTTTTAGGCAACATAGAAAATTTTACATTTTATTGTTCATCTACTACGATTTTGCTTAAAAATGAGTTACATTTAAGGTAAACTATTTTTTAACTAATCTGTTTGGAATGCCTAGCGTAGATGATAATATGATATTAATGAAGATCTTAAGAACCAAAGATGCGACAGACTAGATTCTTCTAGCTCAAAATAAGGAATAATGGCGGGGATTTGGGAATTCGGGATTGATTCTTCGAGAACTATGAAGGGAATTTCGTTAAGTGCCGGCGCTTATGGATTATTCACAATGGAGACATTTATTGGATACTTAACTATTTAACGAATTTCAGTAAAATGTGTATAAGATGAGATTTTGTTTTCTGAAACAGTAAAACCTTAAGTAAATCCAATTTTGAATGCGTTTATGTACACGGGAGCCAAAACCTCTACACAATTTTACGTACTGCGTGTACAGGCTAGGTTAAAAATTGGAAAAAGATGATGTCACGGAGAAAGAATACTTCTTTTTAATCAGTCGCAAGGATACCTGACCGAACTGCGGTCTAGAGAAGCACTACCGATTATTTCACTTGGTTAGAATAGGGTTTGTTTAAAGAAAGTGACATAATACGTAACGGGAAGAAGATGAAGATATTTGTGTTTCCTTTAATTTAATAATGAAGAAGGGGTCTAGAAATAGGCAAGTTGTGTTTGTAAAGTGGGCAGAGCCAACCAGCCGTGATGCTCTCAGCACTCGGCAAGAGAAAAAGGATACGTTGTGTTGACTGGGCGTTTGGCTCTGAACTGTTGGGAGGGGAAGGGAGAGCAGCACTGTCACTGTTGCAGATTATGCAGCGTCGAATGACTGGCTGGTAATGAACTGGAAAAATTGTGTGGGGAAATGGCCATGGCCTACTTCAAGTTTGTCTTACCGTTTGTCTGAATAGGCTGAGGAAAATCACAAAGCATCTCACGCAGTACTTGCGATGTTATTCTAAGAATGACGTGAAACACAGGAAATATTTTTTCATACGCTGAGTTTTTCTATTGTTAGAGCAGCTGATACTTAGAGGTGCCACAGGTCTTTAAACTATTCAGTCTATAAGGACTTTTATGAATTAGTACCTAGTGTTAACAAATTCGCTATTTAAAATAGGCTTGTGACCTATAATTTAGAGGAAACCTCCATCCTGCGTATAGAACCAGCAGTTTCCTAGATGCGTCGGTACCAAATTACACGGCATTTTATCCAAGAAGGTATTTATTTGCTTACACAGATTAGTGAATATCCCCTTCTAGAATCTAACATGGCACTTTCGGAAAATAAATCAGAAATGTTAGAAATTAAAACAACAGGGTATGTCTATTGGACAGAACTTTCTTTGCCTAATATCAAACCATGCTGAATGGAAGTCAATGATTAAGGCTATAATCCTTTACACCTCTGCATTTTTACGCATTTGTTGCGACGCATAAATTCTGTGTTTGTGAACTCATTCTGGTCATCTCTGGGACTCCAAAGACTTAGATCTTTAATTGGAATTTTACGGAAGTGATTAATGCAGCCCAGTTAATTATGTGTTGTGAAGAATCTGCAGTGGGCCCAATCTCGTCCTAAAATCTTTTAAATGATTCGTATTTTCAAGATTAATTATGATCGAAACAGGACACAGGCAGAAGAACAAGAATCCCTCTCTCCCTTGCCCAATTCTGAAGTGACAATAATTGCTAAATGGATTATAACCCAACAAGACTTTTTTTTAAAGAATGAAGAGGAAATTAATAATAAGAATAAAATATACTGGTTGGAAATTCTGGTATTTGGAATTCTTAGGAAGTAGAAAACAGTTGCTAATCCACTAGCACTTGCTCTAACAAAGTCTTGGAGCAATAAAATTATTCAGTTTGTTGAATACGTCACATGCTACATTACCGCTGTGATTTACTCTGTCGTCCCAACAACCGCAAGCACTTACTCTATGGGGTTAGGGTCTTAGTTACTTTCTTAAATATTTTGTTCTTCTTCCCCTCTTGTTTTCTTGTGCTACATATAGAGGCTGGTTAGGACGTACATAAGGACAATTAATCATTCGGAATACATGTGTATGGAAAAGACTGTTTGATATTTAGTAGGGGTAGAAAAGTGTACGAACATCCCAAACAAAATATCGTGAAATTTTAATTATATATATGTAAGGCACACGCCCAGAATTTTTTATTTTGAAGGATGGTAGGCTGACCTTGAGGCTATAGATTTATGATTGACTTTTAAATTTATGTTACAAACAATTATATCATAAATGTGACTGAACCACGACACTGTTTCTAACTGTACATATATGCATGTAAATATAATTACAGGTTTCATGATACACTTAGTTTAAATCACAAGGTCTAATATTTTCAGCTTTCTAAATTCATCTAAGACTTCCTAAGGGTTTTATTTCATTTTTTCAATTTCCCTTCTCCTACTCATCAGCTGATTTCATTGACGATAACTTCGATTAAATAATGATGGAAAAGACGGATTTGGAGAAAATTATAATTGTTATTTATGTCTTTAGAGAACATGAATTAGTCCCATACTCTAAAGAAAGTGTTTGGTGATATATTAAACTGTTCTATCCCTTATTGTGCCGAATACAAAAGGAAATTCTTTTCTGTTTTTTTTCAACAATCGCGAGCTGGGTTCCTTATCTCTACTCATTAAGAATTGATACTGAAATATAGAATTCTTTAAACCCTGCGTGTTTAACCCTAGGCCTGCCAGATTGTACTGTGTGGCCCGTAGCCATGTTTGTGACTTTCATGTGTACTATAAAAATTGCGCAGTCATTCAGGCGGTTAGACACGTGATGATGTTTTTCAACGTGTGGCCCTCGAAACAGAGCCCAAGAACGGGTGTGGCCCTTTAGAATAAAAACATTGGACACCCATGATTTAAACAACTGGCATGGTTCCCGAGACAACAGATCCCTTGCAAGGGCTGTAACTACACTACACAAGGGTACAAAAACAGAAGACTGCAAACATTCGTCCATACGCCAAGATGGTCATGAAGCTGGAACTGCCAAAACAGCACACGGCACAATCACGTAATAAAAGGCATTAAATGTACGTAGGTTGGAGCTTCTGCTTCATTAGTAGTAGAAGCTTTAAAATTTGTGCACACTGTATATTTTTTTGACGTTCAGGTGAACATGCATCGTGATAAATTCTTATAATACAACCAAATATACACATTAATTTCTCAAATTTATTTTTGGAATGAAACTCTACATTTTTTGACGTTTTGTTGACCATGTATCTCAGTATATTTATCTCAGTATTTAACCAACTTGATGCACAAAATTTGTTTCACAATAAGTTTTATTTCATGCCTCCACATGTTTCGAGCACATGTGCTCGAAACATGTAGAGGCATGAAATAAAACTTATT
>Ga0131853_10013555_pt1 | contig 14950 bp, 10 predicted proteins | sample TergutLab28metaG_FD_92764 | JGI IMG/M metagenome (GOLD analysis project Ga0131853, IMG submission 92764) | Labiotermes labralis P1 segment gut microbial communities from Petit-Saut dam, French Guiana - Lab288 P1 (version 2) (version 2) | ecosystem: Host-associated > Arthropoda: Insects >... | reverse complement strand
TATAATACAATTTTGACCTCCTGATGATGAGCACATGTGCTCGAAACATGTAGAGGCATGAAATAAAACTTATTGTGAAACAAATTTTGTGCATCAAGTTGGTTAAATACTGAGATAAATATATTGAGATGCAGCACGGTCAGCAAAACGTCAAAACTTATTAAATATATTATCATAAATCACTCTTCCATTCACTCTCCGTAGAAAACTGTAATGTGCACCCAAATTTGTAGTGTGATAGCCACTTTCCAGGGCTGCCGATTAACCTGGCGCCTCCAACTTCAGGCCATAAATTAGTATCGGGCTACAAGAATACACTACTTAGCATCAGACAGTACATGTCACATTACTGCCAACATTGCCTCACGTCACTAACAGCCACCGTTCCTCACTCTGGTCTTCGGTGCCAGATAAACAGGCGCTTTGGGTAAACAGCACATTAATTTCCGATATAAAATGAACCAAGGAAACTCTAATAACATTGCAACACTAATGCATTTAGCTATAAGGTCTCCTAGACATCTGCACATACACACATAACCTGTAAGACTTCTCTGAACGAGTTATCTGCTCGTCTTACCCTCAGCGGTACTCGAACCACGATTCCAGCAATCCAGCAGCTGCAGACCTAAGCCTTAAAACACACGGCTATCGGGGATCGGCCTTATTTCTTTAGAAAACTGTAACGCCATCTGCAGTGCGCTGTTAACATAATACGGTAAATAATATCAACGTGCAATCAACTACACACACAAGATTAATTTAACGTGAAAAAAAGATATACAAAAGAAATGTGAAAGTACTTGTATACTGAAGACAAGTACTGTAAGCATTATCTTGTTGTGAAGCGCTCAACTGGCGTCGCAATAGTTTACAAACAAGACAAGAATGACCTAAGCAAAAAGTAAAGTTAAAGGTAAACTTCACCCTACAACAAGCCCCGACGGCGCAGAGAAGGAGTAGAGGTATAGCTCTACTCTTGCTTTAAACTCGGTGCTAGATAGGGTGGGTGGTCAACACCACGCCCCGGCAGCTTTACTCCCCGGGAAAGACCCAGTACCCAAAGTATAGGAGGCTGGGGATCTCCAGGGCCTGTCTGGACGAGTGCGGAAAATCTCGCCTTCCACCATGATTCAATTCCCGGACCGTCCAGGCCGTAGCGAGTCGCTACACCAACTGAGCTATCGCGGCACACCCTACTGTACTTAAATCAGGCTGTTGCATGAAAGTTTTAAGCGCGAAACATGACTTCTGCTGTCTTTCTGAGTACGTTTATTTCTCAAAATGACTCAAACTTCCAGTTTATTTAACCCGTCCAATTTAAAGTGAGCATTTTCTTTTTGCTGGTTAAACTCTAAAATTCAGCAAATTCTCTTATTTTGCGCGGGCCGGGTAGCTCAGTCGGTATAGCGACTGACTACGAGCTGGACGGTCCGGGATCGAATCCCGGTGGGGACGAGAATTTCCCCCCGTCCAGACCGGCCCTGGGCCCAACCCAGTCTCCTGTACAATGGGTACCGGGTCTTTCCCGGGGGTAAATTGCGGCCGGGGCGTGCTGTTGACCAGTCACCCCCTTCTAGTGCCGCGGTCATGGAAGAGTAGAGCTATACCTCTACCCACCCTCTGGCCACACCGGGCCTGTAACGGGATCACTGTACCTGTACCTCTTATTTTGCGACGAAGCTACACAGGTGGATAACAACCGTCAATCGCATATTCTTGTGTATACTGTAAGGCTTCAATGCGACACGTTTCGGCTCAACAAGGACCCACCATCAGGCAATTCCTCTCTACCTATGGCGCAACAGCCCCTAATAAGCCAGGGCCTCCTCATTATCGAGGCTTAACGATCACACTCCGAAGCACCACAGTCGGTAGGACTCCTCTGGACGAGTGATCGACCCGTCGCAGAGACCTCCACTTGACAATACACAACATTCACAAGATACAAACATCCATGCCCCCGGCGGGATTCGAACCCACAATCCCAGCAAGCGAGCAGCCGCAGACCTACGCCTTAGACCGCGCGGCCGCTGGGGTGGTCTTCAGGGAAATAAGACACTAAATCATTATTATTATTATTATTATTATTATTATTATTGCGTAGTTAGTGTATCCTAATACTATTATACATCTTTCGTGTATATTGGTTAGACTCTGACACAGCTCGCTGGAGAATTTATAATATTCCCTCTGTTTACTGACATTCAGTTGAACCCACGCGACTGAAGACAGAGATCCAGGCACGTGGCGGTCTGTTCGCTTTCTTGTTGAATAATCGAATGCGGAATCTTCACGGGAGTGAATGCCAGCACAAGACATCCTATAGTTCTTAGGCGGAATTGAACTCTGGTACTTCCAGTCCGTAGACCATACTATTATAACTATTGCCAAAGTACTGGATATCAGAAATTCTGGCAGCGGTGGCTCAGACATTTCAAGGCCTACATATTTTGTCGACTCATAAAAAGTTACCACTTTCCGAAGAATGGTTGCCCGTACATGTTTAGGGTCAAGCAGTCCGAACGGAAACGTGTCGGTGACATGTAACCAGCCGACACAAGTTCGCATTACACAGGACGTGAATTTTGTGTTTAGATATTCATTACAAGATGGACAAAATGTCTAGCGCATAAGGCAGAACGCGAAGTAAGTGCAAAAATTCATTCGGAAAACCTAATAGACGATAAAACTGTAGGAATATAATAGTCTTAATGAAATAATGTGTGAGGGTGAGTTGGATTTACCTGATTCTTAGTGTACAGTGCCGGTTTTTTTTAATAACAACAGTGAATTTTAATGTCCCATCATAAATGGAAAATGTCTACCCAGCTGAAACGACTTTTCCAGAAAGACTACAATCCACAGAGTCATCTTAGTTACATATATTTATTTATAAAAGGTACAGGTACAGTGATCCCGTTACAGGCCCGGTGTGGCCAGAGGGTGGGTAGAGGTATAGCTCTACTCTTCCATGAAGGCAGCACTAGAAGGGGGTGAATGGTCAGCAGCACGCCCCGGCCGCACTTTGCCCCCGGGAAAGAGCCGGTACCCATTTTACAGGAGGCTGGGTGGGCCCCAGGGCCGGTCTGGACGGGCGGAAAAACTCGTCCCCACCGGGATTCGATCCCGGACCGTCCAACCAGTAGCTCAGTCGCTATACCGACTGAGCTACCCGGCCCACTATATTTATTTGTAGTTATCTTAAAATGTACAGGTAAAGGTAAAGATATCTCTGTACAGACCCATAGGGCGCCCAGAATTTCTACACGATCGGCACATGCAATTGACAATTTTGTCAGTCCCACACACCGGCCGGCTTTACCCCCCAGGAGATATTCCTGGTACTCATCTCTGTTAGAGACCGGGTCGACCACAGGCCCATAGTGCTGTCGGAAAGTTTAAGTCAATGAAAAATTGCAATGACACCATCGGGAATAGAACACGCGACCTTCCGGGATTTTAACGCAGTGTCTCAACCGACTACACAATCTCAGGTGCAGTAAATATCAGAATTCTATGTCACAAAGTTTTCCCCTTTTATGCCGTCAGCCACACTTCGCGTACAAAAGCAATCATCATCACATATCTCAGTCACTAGTCAATGAATTAGTGACTGCCGGTAAATACGTACACAAGTTCCCGAAACACTAAAAATCAAAGCAATTCACCTACTATGTTTATTTATGTGTTTCTCTATAATTTGCACAATAAACAGCTGTTACTTCCTTATAATGCAGTAACTGACTGGGTCTTTATAATGTAGATGTATTGTGTTCTCTGTCAGAGAGGAACAGAATTTTTATATGTAATTGAATTGAACTTCAGTCAACAAAGGGTTAATTTTCACTACTCATACAATGCCGCCTAAACTCCCCTAGCCAGCATGAGAAACGTAAACCCTCCGAAGACGACCCACGGCAGTTTATCTATATGAAACTCCAAATGGTTTCGTCCGCTGATTGCAGAGGCGACTGGCTGTCGTATTTCCCCATTTTATTGTTGTTATTAATTTTTTTCTCTCCTGGCTACGTATTGTTGTTTGATGGCCTGAAGAATTACAATAAAGGATCTTTCTGAATACTCAACTTAATAAAAGATACCTGGAATCTTGGTATAGTAACTTGGAGAGTATCCTGAATTCATGGCTAAGAAGCGTAAGCATGTCCAGCTCGTTTTCAAATAGAATGTTTCCGCAGTAGATTTTAATAAATTTGCATTATGGATGAAACTTACTGCCACAGCAGTAAACCTGCAGTTACTCTCCGAATGAACTAGTGTCAGGATTACGTCTCGCAAGAAGTGATGTTTTAGGCAGTTACTACCTCAAAAGTTAGACAGGTATTATTAAGGTAGTTCTTGTATTAAAATTGAAAATAATTACGGTATGTAGTTCTAACGTTTCTTCTCTTCCTGTGGTGTTGCGGCCCAACGCGGGCCATGGCCTCCTCATTCTTAAGGTTTCGAGATCACACACAACGACGCATCACATTCGGTAGGACTCCTCTGGACGAGTGATCAGCTCGTCGCAGAGACCTCTACCTGACAACACACAACACTCACAACAGACAAACATCCATGACCCCGGAGGGATTTGAACCCAAAATCTCAGCAAGCGAGCGGCCGCAGACCTAAGCCTCAGACCGCGCGGCCACTGGGACCGGCAGGTGTAACGTTAGTGACTAATAATTTACTGTAACTTAATTAAATAAGTTCTGCTGATCTTAATATTACAGACTCTATAATTTATAATCCTTCAGAACCCTGACTTCACCACGCCAACAGTATATGCTTTAATAATGTTGAGATCTGTTCGGTAATCGTTCTGCGGAGAAATTTCAATAAGACACAGCTTCAAAATAGCCACTGATTAGCCATTTAGGATCACAAAACTGAGGGTCAATACTGTGGGTGAAATGAGGGCTGTAGTGAGGTTGAGAAATGCACATAAAATTTTAGTCGAAAAATCTGCAGAGATTTATACCCTAGTGGCAAAGTCCTAAGACAACAAGCTGCCATGTTATACCGGGTGTTAAGGAAGTGGGGTGTGAGGTGTTTGACTGGGTTTAACAGGCACGTTACAAGGGAGGGTGGGGGCTCCTCTGCACACACCAGTAAACCTGTCTGATCCAAGCAGCCTGGATATTGCTTAACTTGCTGGTAGAGTGCGAATTTCTGAAGAAGCACCCTGTACTATGAAGTTAACCACTAAGCAGCATAAATGTGTTCTTCGGAAGAAAGTGATGTCTTTTCTTAGGCTACAAATTTGTTTCAGGACGCTTTGCCGTGTGACTGTAGCTGCCAAATGACCACTAATGAGCAACCCTAAAACAGTCTCTTCGTGCTGGGGCTTGAGCCTAGGATGATCAGCCTTCTAATATAGGCAATCATACTAATCATACTAATAAATTACTTTGTTTCTTACTTTGTTATTGGTTTTCTTAATTATAATTTCACTGTCCCAGACAGCGAAATGACAAATGATGGAAAGTTTGTAAGGAATGAATTGGAAAAAATGTGGTTTTTTAAAGGAGGTATTAGGGTATGTGTCTGGGGGGAAGAAAGGAACCGTGAAAAAACGGCATCAGGTCAAAATTTCATCCCGCGCACCCCCGAACACAAAATAGGAATGTTAATCTCGACGGCAATTTGCTGCAGGAGTACATTCTTTTATGAAACTATTAAGAATTTATTATCCTGGTGGAGGAGCCAATGGATTGTGATAAAGCTATATTGGCTAATAAAATTGACATCTGGCCATATTTATTGATCTAACGAGAAACTAAGCTTATCTATGGGCATAAAAAATCTCAGACTTTTAGGGCTCTGACGACGGGCTGTGACGAAAACGACAGCGAGGGAAAAGTCTACACACGATCTGCTACCGCTAACTGAAGTCAGAATTATACCAATCCAGACAAAGTTAAAGTTTTACTATTTTTCTCACTCAGAATTCCGAGAAAGCCGCAATCCACTATCATCTTGGTGTTATAATTTTAAACCTCATTATAAAATTATAATTTTTTTTTATTATTACACACAAAGTCCGGAATCGAATCCCGATTGGGGCGAGAATTTCCGCAACTGTCCCTTCCGGCCCTGGGGCTCACCCAGCCTCCAATACAAAGCGTACCGGGTCCTTGACCAACAAACCCTCTAGCGCCGAGGTTAACAAAAGAGTACAGCTGTACCTCTGCTCCCCTTCATGTTCTGTTCTAGGGTGAACTTTGCCTGCTTTATTATTAAACAAAATAACTGATTTATTGCCTTTTTGAGTCGGAAAAGGGATCAGGTTTTTGAGAAAGTTGAATTTGTCTATGATCTTTACAAACACGCTACTAAGAGCTATATGACAGTAGCAACAAAATGCCACTCGTTCACAACCACAGACCTAGATCGTGGTGAGTGACCAATTTCACGCTCCGACCGTTTTATTCCTGAAAATACTTCCGAGTATCACCTGAAGAGGTGGCTAGATAGACGTCGGGACGAACAGCAGACCCAGTCGCCACCTGGCTGAGCACCCACTGCCCAGTCTCCACGGTTTAATGACAGTCGTCGCGAGTTATCATTTCCTTATCTGTTAGTTTCCTTGCCAAAAGTTCAAAGACCTCACAGACCTTTCCTCACAATTGTACAAAGACTGCTCCTCACACACGATAAACGAGTTGTCGTCACTTGATTTGCTGTTGAGTGACAAAGATTGACAAACATGCAAGGCATTAATATTTGTTACGCAGCCAACACAATCCGGCCCACAACAAATGTAAACTAGTGACGTTACGCCGCTGAATTTGGATGGAGGGGGAGGGGCAAGCTTATCATAACTCGTTACGGGATAAACGGAAATAATTCATAGGGCCTGCGTAAGGTAAGTTACAGGCAGTCTTTAAACCTCTACTCAAAGCGTACAGAATGTAAGACAAAATTCACAATCTAAGGCGTATATCATCACGCAACTTCCAAAAATATCACTATACGAGTAAACCTGTCGGAGGTTTCAAACATACTTCGCTCTACACTAGTTAGACTTTCAACATATTGGTGTGCTGTCTAGTCCTGGATTTTTAAATGATTTATTTAGCGGTGCCTTTACATATCTAGACTGCGCAGAATCAATGCTGGATAAATTAATGCGAATATAGTGTAAGGATAACTGACAGACAAAAGGAAGTACTGGAGAAAAACCTGTCCCAGTTTCACTTCCATCCCCAGTCGCACAGGATCTGCTCTGAAATATTAATACCTTCATGTTTGATAGGAAAAGTTAAGGTACGCCCTAGGAGTGGCCGTGGAAGCCCAGAAGGGGAGTAGAGGTATAGAAGTATTCTTTTTTTTTTAATCTCGGTCCTAGATGGGTATGGATGATCAACGCCACGCCTTGACCTCTTTACCTCAAGGAATAGCCCGGTACCAATTGTGAGGGAGGCTGGGTGGATTCCAGGGGCGGTCTGGACGGGTGCGGAAAATATCTTTCCCATCGGGATTTGATTCCTGGATCGTCCAGCCCGTAGCGATTTCCTATCCAGGTTTATTCATATTTGATAGACACAACTTAAATTCGAAATCCACATGATATAATTTATGTAAAGAACGCTTCATCCGATATCCCTCCCTAGGCAGAAATCGGAACAACGTCTATAAAATAGAGCTCTTTTTTTTTGAAAATTTGGGCATCAGTGTCGCCCAACCTAGCAAAAACGCTTTCATCTCTTGTTGGGAAAGCATGCTCATATTCTGTCCTATGAGAAGCTACAGGAAAGCATCGTACATTCTTATAGCCGGAGTGTGTCAGATCCGTTTCAACAACAGTCTGTCATTTGTAATGTTTTATTGACCGTGCAATGTGATATATCCGTATAATATGAACCAACAAGATCCACTATTTTCTATTAATTTATTGCAATAATAAGCCTCTACATGTTTCGAGCAGACTTGTTGCTCATCATCCGGAGGATCAACTCTGTATAAACAGCAAATATTATCATCATGGCTGTACCATTTGTTGTTTATACAGAGTTGATCTTTGTGATGAGCATAAATTCTGCTCGAAACATGTAGAGGCTTATTATTGCAATAAATTAATAGAAAAAAAGTGCGTCTTGTTGGTTCATATTATACGAATCGTCTCTCAACTAGGCCTCAAAACTAACAGTAATTTACTAAATGAAAAATGTAAATATCGTAACGTATAGAAGACAACAAAGGCTAAACTATTTTGCTAAGAAAATATATCCTAAGGCAAATCCCGCATAAAGATATCATAAAGTTTTAGACCTTGTGTATTATATACTGATGTGGAAAAATAAAATGTTTTTTTTTCGGGAACACTCACAATCACACAAAGTAATTAAACAACATTTGAAACAAGTAATGTTTAAATGGCAACTGACAATTGCTTTCTCCAGTGTGTTTATGTGTGCCCCTGCTAAGGCGTCTTAGAACCGAAATGCGTCCAGCTAATTTGAGAAATAAGATTACACAAACTTTTATAGTGGTGTTAAGATATTATTAGAAAAGCTACATATTTTAAACTTGACTGAATTTAGCAATGTTGATTTATAAATATAATGGTGGGATAGCTGACTTATTTTTCTTTAAAATTTCATCATATAATGTGAATTCTAATGAATAAAACAGAGAACGGTGTCCTATACACAGTGTCAGAGAGCAAGTGGATAGAAAACATAGTTCCTGTAACAGAAAGAGTCAAGTTGTTGGTAAAGTATTTCTTACCGTCCAAGAAGACTTTGCGGATGTGACAACAGAATATGCTACTGTCCGTACTTATAAACAGACGTTACGATACAAATGTGACAACAGAATATGCTACTCAAAGTACCCATATAATGCCTTTCATTTAGATAGTGGTAACAGAAACGCCTTACTTTTGCGAATAATTCAGGATACTGGTTTGGATGACAAGTTCAGAAAAATACAAGAATAAATACAAAAGAATCTTCAAAAAAAAAATATGAAAAATAAAACAAGAGATAACATAGTTTCCATTTTTCAAAGTTACCAACGCAGGATATCTCCAACGATATAGCTGTATCTCAATTTTATGTTTATTGGACCGTGCATCATTGTGATAGTTGAAGAATAAGAGACCAACTTGATGTCACTTGCTATTTTATTTCACTTCTAATGTGCTCAACATGTTTCGGACATTAATATATCCATCACCAGGAGCTTGCGACTATTCTGTTGAATCACCACATTGGTCGTAATGTTCTTGGTTCGATGTGTGTTGGAGATTTGGTGTGGTTGAGTTTGAGTGGTATCATTACGACCAATGTGGTGATTCAACAGAATAGTCGCAAGCTCCTGGTGATGGATATATTAATGTCCGAAACATGTTCAGCACATTAGAAGTGAAATAAAATAGCAAGTGACATCAAGTATCTCAATTTGTTTAAATATTTGTAAGACACAACGGTTGGTCATCATGAATTGTTTTCCAGAGCACAACGGTAAAAGGAATTACAATTACAGCACAATGTGTGAATGGTACATTAACAAAATGAAAATCTGATTTATTCAAAGTGTTACTTACTGATTGTAACATTAGTTCACTCGAGCAATGAAGTCTAAATTTCGAATCCAATTTGCGACGAAATTAGTTGTCCGGAGTTCTGTACAGTGTCATATAAGAGTAGACGATTTGACGTGTTCTGATTTTCTGTCAGATATTTTGACTCCTTTCCACAGACAAGGATTATAACATGTTTCCATTAGAAGACACAAAGTCTGGAATCGAAAGAATAAAAATGAGTTACTCTAATCAAATGATAGTATTTTGTGATCCTCCTTTCCCTCATTTCACTTCTGTTTCAGTACAAATCTTACTTACAATAGGCATACGTATTCTCTGCTTCTAATTATATGGTCGTATGTGACCTGTGTGTTTCCACTATAAACACAGGACTTTCGAAAAAAAATTACTGAATATAAAACGTGTGTTTGATTATTTTACAACTTCTTATAATAAAACAACTAGACGCACTAATTTCTCAAATTTATTTTTGGAATAAAACTCTTCATGTTCGGACAGTTCCTCTGTCCATCATCAGGAGTTTTTCACTGTACACAGAGCAATGGTATATGTCATACAGGTTTGCTGACAGCTTGCGAGCAGGATCAGGACGAACTCCTGCTCGCAAGCTGTCAGCAAACCTGTATGACATATACCATTGCTCTGTGTACAGTGAGAAACTCCTGATGATGGAGAGGGGAACTGTCCGAACATGTAGAGTTTTATTCCAAAAATAAATTTGAGAAATTAGTGGATCTAGTTGGTTCAGTATAAGAATTTATCACGATGCACGGTTACCTGAAAGTCAAATATTTTACAGTTTTGTCTACAATATTTCTCATTCTAAGGAGAACTGAGCGAGATATCGACATAAATGTACATAGTCTTCGTGTGAAGTACCAGTTGTTCTGGTCAGATTTCAATTAAACTTTAATTTACTCTGCAGATTTTAACTACAGTCCTCCCATTGGTAGCCGAGTTGTTCCATTCGGACGAAGCTAACAGTCGCTTCTCGCAAAGTAGCGATCGCGTCTAAAATGGATGTAGAACTGAACTGAGTTTAAGAAATTGGATATGATTTCTCTCACTCCGAATAGACACATGTCGTTGAATAAAGAGAGACCAACTTGATGTCACTTGCTTTATTATTTCATTATTTAATGTTCAACGTGTTTCGGATATTAATGCATCCATCTTCAGGAGCTTGCGGCTTATTTGTTGAGTTATTTCATGGGTTGTATTGCTCTGGTTCGATGTGTGTTAGTGTTACGGTGTGGTTTGGCTGGGGTGGTGTGGTATCCGGATACAGGCTGAAGCTATGCTTCAGCTACAACCCATGTAATAACTCAACAAGTAAGTCGCAAACTCCTGAAGATGGATGTATTAACATCCGGAACATGTTGAGCATTAAATAATGAAACAATAAAGCAAGTGACATCAAGTTGGTCTCTCTTTATTGAACTATCAAGATGATGCACGGTCCAATAAACATAAGACTCAGGTCGCTGGTTCTAATCATGCCACACAGAAGCAGCAACTTCCACAATCTACGAGAAACTTTTTCACCACCTGAGCACTTACAAGCTAATTCATCATTCATCAAATCCTAGTCTGTCTTTCGACAGGTCCATAGCTTCTTCCAAAGCTCTCCACAGAGTACGAACCAATGCCTTCTCCTTCAATTTCCAGTACACTTTCGTTCTCTGAAGGTCATACAGTAGTGTTGACGTCTTCTTCTTCGTCTTCCTGTCGCTTATATCCTTCTTCTGTCTTTCCTTCAACAACGTCTTTCAGAAGACAGTTACTGTGCAATATGCGACTAGTCCAGTTAACCTTCCATCTCTTTGCTGTAAGATAATCCTTTCTTCCTTAGACCTGTATAATGCTTCCTAATGTTTCATATGATTCGTCCATATGACCTTTGCCATCGTTCTCGAGGACCGCATTTCAAAACTTTAAACTATAAGCTGTCATTCACAAACAATTCAACTTGGAAAACCGAAATGGACATGCATTGAGATAAGATGTTACATTTTTAGGGTTAGGAGGGTATGAACACGAAACATGAATGAACTGTCCAGGTAAAGTGTGTAATAAAGGACTCTGGTGTCCAGTTAACGACTTCGAAACTCCGTACTTTACCGTCATTATATTTCGTTAGTTTAAGTCACGTTTTACTTAATGTCATTTGTTAGAATTTGGTAAAAAAAATAATCCGTTGTGCCTCCCATAACGATATAGGCTACATGTCCTTAACATACTTGGAACAGATGAATGATTCTTTCGACTAGCATCCAGCTGCTTACAGGGAAGTGTTTTCGAATGCTACGATGTTTCTTTCAACAACGAAATTGAAGTAATCAATATAGAAGCGGTCCTCGTCTAAGATAAGTTTCCATCCATATATTGCCGGTAGGTACTGAAAAATATACAAATATTCAGTCAAGACAGGCGTCTGTGGACACATTAAAATCCAGAACGTGAAACAGTAAATATAATCACGTGACCGCGACATTCGGTAGGCAGGTACTCAACATAAGGTTTTCTTTTTGACATTTCTGTAATTCTTACAGTGTCTAAGTTACAAGACAAAGTTAAGGATGTCCCTGCACATCATACAGCACCAAACCATGAAGGCGTATGGGATAGTGGAGGTACAATTCAAATCATGCTTAGCTACGACAATAAAGGGAAAAGAGTGATACCACGGCCAGTTACTGCCGGCGAAAGAGGCAGTGGTATCACTCAACATGAGGATCAACAGAACCCAGAGCGGGTATGAAGGTTTTGGGAAAGAAAAAATTCTTCGATGTAACCCAGAGTGGATCTGGGTGTCTTGGAGAAGAGAAAATGCTTCGATGTAACCCAGTGTGTGTCCAGGTGTCTTGGAGAACAGAAAATTCTTCGATGTAACCCAGAGTGGTTCTGGGTGTCTTGGAGAAGATACAGTTCTTCCATGTAACCCAGAGTGGGTCTCGGTGTCGTGGAGAAGATAAATTCTTCGATGTAACCCAGAGTGGATCTGGGTGTCTTGGAGAAGAGAAAATTCTTCGATGTAACCCAGAGTGGGTCTGGATGTCTTTGGAGAAGAGAAAATTTTTCGATGTAAACCAGAGTGTGTCCAGGTGTCTTGGAGAAGAGAAAATTCTTCGATGTAACCCAGAGTGGTTCATGGTGTCCTGGAGAAGATAAATTCTTCGATGTAACCCAGTGTGTGTCCAGGTGTCTTGGAGAAGAGAAAATTCTACGATGGAACCCAGAGCGTGTATGGACGTCTTGAAGAGGCAAGAATTCTCCCACGGAACCCACAGATCTCTGGATGCCTTGGAGAAAAGAGAAGTTCCTTGTCCTGCAAGGATTCGAACCCCGATTACCAAATTGTCCACTTATCCTAGACCATATTCAACTTTAAATCCATTTTAGCCACGTTTATAATTTCACTGTTAAATTCAGCTGATTATCCATTCAGAGCACACTTTTAGCTGCCCGTTACCAAACCGGCAGTTTATCACACGTTATTACCGTTTCCGTGAGATTCTCACAAAAGTACCGATTATCTCCATAAACAATATTAGCAGACTGACCTGTCCAGCAGATGCGGACTGTACGTTCTCTGAAGTAGCAGCCCAAGATTTATATGTAACTTAACATTAATGGCTGTTTTCAATGGGCAAACATCCCACAGCCCACCTGTCTTATGTAGACACAAATACCAGATAGAATCACGAAGGATTCTTCTACCTCGCAACTAAAAAACCTCTGCTCATTGCAGGTGTCAGAGCTGACTGACGTCACATGTGGCACGTGTAAAAGGACGTGATTTACACATTAATAGACGTTATGTATGGCTGCGAACTCCGCAACACTGCAGCTAGAAATTCAGCAAATCCCTTATAAGACTGAAAGTTATTTATATCCGTGCATTAATGAACAATTCATATAATAAAAATCAACAAAAGCGCTAATGTTAAAATTGTGTTTTTTTACACACAGTCTTACAAAACTCCGACATGTTTCGATTTATCTTCGTCCTCCGCAGGGAGTCACCTAACATCAATAAAACATATACAAAACACAGATGGATTATTAAACACATTAAAATTTGTGAATAAAATGTCTGTAGATTTTATAAAATTCGTTTGTAGCAGGGTAGATAGAACTGGTCAATGAGACGCGGGGTTTGTAGATTTATAGGTTTTTGTAGTGATTCATACGATGAGGTTATCCAGTTTATGTCAGCTACCATAACAGGATACTATAATAATGAGCAGCCTCTTAATTTTTACTCTCCAAAAAAATGTTAATTTTTATGTAATGAAGGAGGATGTGATGGGCGATAAACGTAATTGATCAAAAACACCTAAAATACTGAAGTAGAAAAGCAGGGATGGATAAGCCATGAGATACAGCAACGTTGAAATAAATTCCTATGTGACGTATGCCGAGATAAAGAGGTCTGGACTTTCCTCACTCAGACTAGGATTAGATGCGGGCACTTGTGCTTAGTGCAATGAACCTCGACTTTCTTAACCAGTTGAGATCTTTTTGATTATCTGAGCAACTGTCAGCTCTTCAGAAAGGAGTGTGCTCCACAAAGTCAATAATTCTGATTAATTTGTTAGATGCAGACTTTTGAAAATTAGACAATATATATAGGAAAACTTCAAAGGAGTAAATCGGTACTTTTTGATTGGGTTTTACTGAAATTTAAAACCATCTTAAAATATTAGGTTTAGTAAATACCAACCTGATATAAATAACGCGTTCCTTCGTATTTGAATTTGTACCGAATGTATTTAAGATGACGGGCTGAAAAGAAGACCGAAATTCTGATTATTTTATGCGAAAATTTGTCAAAAAAGTAGGTGAAAAATGTAGGTGTTTGTTAATGAAACAAATGACGACGATAATTATTCTGTTTTACATAGAAGTTCTCTGCGTAATTCACAAAGCACAATTGCCGTTTAATGTAGGAATCAAACGGAACACAGGAGTACACGATGCTTACAGACTGCGGATTCCGCTAACGTTAAAATTGACGGCACAAACATAAAACAATAGTCACTGAGCTTCAAAAGGTTAATAATGAACGCTTATCACTGCTTCCTACTTGCTTCGACAACAAACAGGATCCGTGCTCACATTGCTGCTACCTAACAGTTCATCTTTGAACTGGAAGCACGACACTGAGTCACGTGTTCCATGAATCGAGCTGCCTTGTCTGGATATTCACTTGCAGCGATATCCGTGTGTACCTGAGAACCCTTGTAGGTTACAACACAGTGACTGTACTGTACTGTACATCACATACACATTGTACTGTACATCACATACACATTGTACTGTACATCACATACACATTGTACTGTATAACACATACACATTTTACTGTACATCACATACATATTGTACTGT
>Ga0131853_10013554_pt1 | contig 14951 bp, 17 predicted proteins | sample TergutLab28metaG_FD_92764 | JGI IMG/M metagenome (GOLD analysis project Ga0131853, IMG submission 92764) | Labiotermes labralis P1 segment gut microbial communities from Petit-Saut dam, French Guiana - Lab288 P1 (version 2) (version 2) | ecosystem: Host-associated > Arthropoda: Insects >... | reverse complement strand
GCTACATCTGACTGCATATATGGCTGTAACATAGTACGCATCGGTCCGCCCGGGTAGCTGGTTAGGATTACATTTGCCGAGGAAGGAACAGTGATAGCTTGAACTAAGCCTGTAGGACGGGATATATCATTCATCAGGTAAATAGTTGTGGGATCAGAGCCGCGTATTTCGGCTAAGACCATAGCAGAAGAGAGTTCGGCATGACTGTGTACTCTAAGGGTATCAGGGATTTCGAAGTTTATCGTCATGGACGCTTCTCGGTTTGCGTTATAGTTAGCGGCAGTGACCGGGGTGAGGAGGGTCTCAATCGGAGGTCTCCACAGTCTGACACTGCCCTCTAGCGGCGCATTGCTGGTAAAAGCCCATACATTCGTTGTTCCGACTCGTGTGATAGTGGGGCTGGCCGACCCGACAAAGGTCACGGTGCCAGGAGGGGATGCATTGCCGGTTACGGTGACCGTCAAGGTATAGGTTTGCCCGGAAAGAGCTGCCTGGGTGAAATTAAAAGTTGCTGTGCTAGAAATATTGGTTGTCGTCAGTCTTGAATAGGCTTCTATTACGATATTTCTAGACGTAGCACTCGGATTTGAAGGAATATTAGCAGTGCTTCCGGTCTGCCAGTTACCAAACACGCCATCAATTCCAATACGGAAGCGAATCTCAGCACCGGCTGTTACGGTGGAGAAATTAACAGGATGACCGCCGGGTGATAGCGCGCCTGAGGCTGGATTGGCTGTAGGTGGCTCGGGAGGTATTGGTGCGGCTGCCTGAGTGTATGTGAAAGTCTGTGGTGTTGCAGATGACCATACAAAATCCGGTGCCGTGCCCACCCGTGCCCGAGCGGTAATCGTTGCTGGGAAGCTGTCAAGTGTTACGGCTACTGAATTGCCGGTGGATACCTGCTCAGCACCGCCGTTGACGCTGTATACGATAACCGCTCCAGCTGTAGTTGTAGCGAGAGTTACCTGTATCGGTGCAGTTGCATCGTGTGGGAATTCATGTGAAGAAGCTGGAGTGGCGGTTAGCTCTGCCGGTGGCGGGATATGAATGGATATGCGATTGGCATTATTGATACCTGTCATATCGAAAGTCGCTACATCATTGTGACGTGTGGAATAAATTCGATGCCCGTCTGTGAAATTAAACGCATGACCTCTGTGTACATAGACCCAGGTGCCATTTGCAACGTTGTCCCATGTGCCAGCAGGGTGAGAAAAACTCATTCTAAATATATTGGCTGGTGAGGCAAGGGTATGCTGCTGCTCGTTGGCTCCGACTGTTCTTGTAGTAATTTGTATCGGATCTGTTATTGATATGAGCATTCCTTCAAAATCTCCGCTCAAAGCCTGAGCGAGAGATATTGGCACCGGTGTGATTTGCGAAACATTTGCATTTATAACAGTTGCTGTCACAGGCGACGACGAACCGGTATTTGCATTATCAAGCCGTAAATGCCCTTGGATTGATCGTACATACCCTGTTACCTGGACTCGCTGACCTGTAAAGCTGCCTGCGTTGTCTAGTGTCACGAGAATGCCCTCGTTGGGGTTGCTTGCGTTTGGAGCTTGCATAAATGCAACGTTTGGGGCTTGAGAGCCGGTGATATATCCTTCGATTGTTACCCGTGTTCCAGTTCCGTTGTATTGAGTGCGAGCTGTTGCTATGGGGGTGGTTGGTGGCGGAGTCGTTAAAGCTATTTCCGCATGTAAAAGCTGTACGGCTCCTCTGGCGTTATTCCAGCCAACATTAGCACGTACAACTTCAATCCACGCACCATCCTGTGCGAAATCAGGTAATGCGGTACCTTCACCAGGTGCTCGTAGCTCAATCCTCTGTCCGTTCGCAAGCCCGACAAGAGCTGCATTCGCAGGTGCTCCCCCGCTCGCGTTTCTTTCAAGAACTTGCACTCGCTCTAAAGAAACAAGCATAAATCGATAACCGCCAGCATGACCTGACGTTGCTGCCGGGGCAAGATCGCTTAATTGAATCTGAGTCGGTACAGACAAATTTGGAGCACTGATAGGTGCTGAGATAGGCGTGATATTAGCAGTGGATGTAGTAATTCCGTTCGCATTTACTCCCCATGCAGCTCTGGTTCCAGTAACCCGAACCCAGGTATTCATATGTGCCTGAAAATTACCACCAGTTAGCACAATTCCATCATTGGGATTGGTTCCGTCTTGTATAAAAAATTCTGAGTTACTATTAGCACCGCCAACGAGCTGAGCTCGCCCGCTCATAAAACCCTCAATGGTTACAGATGTGCCGGCTGGCATTGCATTTGCTTGCGCAATGGTGTCGATGATGGGTTGCCCTGTGATTATGATGTTATTGATTTGAGTAGCAGTAGTAGCCGCGGTCGAAATCACGCCTCCGTTTACTGCTACATTATCACTAACAATCCAGCGGATGAAGAGTGTTGATTGATTGTTTGCACCTGTTGGCAATGTTCCGCTGAGTGCTGTAGGCCATGTGGCTGTGGTGCTTGTTATTGCAGGACTATTAGCTGGAGTCCAGGTTGTTCCGTTTGTGCTAAACTCAAGGCGAAAATCCCGTGGACCGGAATCTGTTGAACGTGTATTCCAAGACACTGCTACATCAGTAAACCCAACAGTAGAAAGCTCTGCTTGCCACCACAGGCGATCAGGGAGCTGCATCCCCACACCAGGGCGACCTGCGCCGGTGACTTGTACAGCTCGGGGATTTGCATCTGTCCAAGTCCCCATTGTTAATGCTTGCGTTGCTCCTGGCTGACCTGCATCAGGCACCCACAATGCTTGCAGACTGGTATTTGCCGTGTTTGCACCACCGGTTGCCGCAAAGCTTGTTGCGGTTTGACCAGCAGTTAATTGAAGATTCCACGCTGCAATCGTTGTTTCTCCACTAAGCGGCATAATTCCGGCTGGCACCGGCAGAGTGGGTGTCTCCTCAATCGGCTGCTCATCCTCATATAGCGACACCGTATCGGCATATACCACTGACGGAATCGCACCCAGCACCAAAATAAATGCCATAAACATTGCCAGGATCCTACATGCTCTCTTCATACAAATTGCCTCACTTTCATGTGTTTTTATTTGTATAAATGTGAAAATATTACAAAGAATCTAGAGACATGTTAACATAGCAAAATATAACGGCCAAGAAGATTTTATTATTTAAGCCTTTACCATTATCATCAAAACCGAGTATAAAAACCGTTACTTTTCCGGTTTTGGCAACATCATCAAAACCGGATTAGCTACAGCCTATCATTTGACATTTTGATCGCGTAATCCCTGGGTATTTCCAGCGTTAATGGCTGGTTATTTTTCATGCGTTCTATTTCCTGCACCAGAGCCAGCCCCACTCTTTCTATGCGGTCTGCGGTTGGGCCTCCCATATGGGGCATTAGTATTACATTGTCTAAGTTTCTGAGCTTACTGGTCATAGAAAGCGGCTCGGTTTCGAATACATCAAGCACTGCCTGAATATAACCGGGCACAAGCAATTCCGTAAGCGCGGATTCTTCCACTGTGCCACCCCTGCCTGTGTTGACGAAAAGAGCACCCTTTTTCATGTGGCTTAAAACTTCGGCGTTTATAATCTGCCGTGTTTCCCTTGTAATTGGCAAATGATTGCTAATTATGTCACTGCACGAAAACAACTCTTCCAATGATGCAGTTCTAAGCACTCCATGCTCATGAAATACTAAATCCTCTACAAACGGGTCATAAGCTCTGATTTCTGCTCTAAAAGGTTTAAGCATCGGAACAAGATATCGGGCAATCGCCCCAAAACCGACCAGCCCGACTTTTTTATCAAGCAATCCTGCATTTTGAAACGAAAGTGAATTCCATCCACCATTTTCTACGAGCTGGGTATAATACGGAATCCGCCGTAACCCGGAAAGGATATAAGCCAAAGTTCCCTCAGCAACGGACTCGGCATAGATATCATTGCCGCTTACAATTTTTATTTCCTTTTCATACATGTAATCTGAAACAGTAGTTGCAACAGAACCGCCGGTGTGGGCAACAAGGCATAGGTTTTGTGCTGTCTTTAATAAGCTTTCATCAAGGGTGGGGCAGCCCCAAGTTGTTACACATACATGGCAGTCTGCAAGCAATTGCCTCATGGGCTCGGGTTCATAGCTCTGCCTACTGTAAAACTTGACGTTACCAAGATTACCAAGTGCTTGTACAACCGCTGGGGTTATAAAGAAATCCCGCAACTCGCCAACAGGGATAAGTATCAATATATTAAAACTCATTTCTATTCCTCCTGCCTCCATTTTGATGATATTATATACAAAAAAAGGAGGTCTTCACATGATTTTTCCAACCGACTATATGAAAGAGGTATTATTAGAAATCCTAGGCATTGACAGCCCTTCCGGTTTTACGGCAAAGGTCGTGGACAAGCTCAAATCCTATGTAGATGAACTAGGGTACGAGAATTTTCTGACCAACAAAGGAAATCTGGTGGTCAAGCTACCAGGTAAAAGCGATAAAAACATTGGTATATCCGCTCATGTAGATACCCTGGGTCTGGTTGTACGTAGCTGCAGCTCAGACGGAACTCTACGTTTATCACAAGTGGGTGGTCCGATTATGCCAACCCTAGACGGAGAATACTGTAAGGTCTATACCCGATGTGGAAAGATATATAGCGGCACAATTTTGTCCAACTCGCCCGCTTCCCATGTTTACAAGGACGCAAGTGACCTAAAGCGCGAAGCAGCCAACATGCATGTAAAGCTGGACGAAGAAGTAAAATCCGTAGACGATGTAAAAAAACTAGGAATCTTGCCCGGCGATTTTATTTGCTATGACCCAAAAGCGGTAATCACAGAAAATGGCTTTATCAAGAGCAGATTTCTTGATGATAAATTGTCTGTGGCGATAATCTTATCAGCATTAAAATATTTCAAGGATAACAAAATCACCCCCACTCATAATGTATGCGTAGTATTTTCTACATCCGAAGAGGTAGGGCATGGGCTAGCTCATCTGCCATGGGAAGTAATCGAATTCCTAGCGGTGGATATGGGATGCATAGGCGATGATTTAAGCTGCACAGAATACGATGTCTCGATATGCGCAAAAGATTCCAGCGGGCCTTATGATTACGAGCTAACAACAAGGCTGATAAATCTGGCAAAAGAAGCAGAGCTTTCCTATGCTGTGGATATATATCCTATGTACGGCTCGGATGTATCCGCCGCAAGATACGCCGGTCATGATATAAAAGGCGCACTAATCGGGCCGGGAGTAGCGGCAAGCCATGGAATGGAGCGTAGTCATATGAAGGCTGTGGAGAATGCTTGGAAGTTATTGTGTTTGTATTTGATGTCATAATGTGAGTATGCACAGTTATATAAACCACCTGTCAAAATGATGATCATACGGCAGGTGTTTTTTTTTGTATAGATTTAAAAGGCAAAATAAGGAGAAGTTGATATGAAAAGGATATGGATACTGTTGCTTCCTATGATATTCATTTTTGTTGCGTGTTCTGGTCAGTGTGAAACGGAGGATTACGAAGCTGAGGAATATGACGAAACTCAATATGAAGAAGAGTACAGCATAGCAGGTGAGGAACCAGCGGTTTTCATTGAATATGAAATTGAATATGAAATGGCAGAAATCGAAGGGATAATGCGAAGAATTATGCCTTTCGGGTCGCTTACCATCGAACATTTTCTTGAGGATATAGATTATATGATTTATGTGCTTGAAAATAATTTTCCGCTTTTAGATGTTGCATACTGGGCACGTGGTATTGATTATATGGAACTCGCAAATAGTGCTCGCGAAGCTGTGATGAGCATGGAAGAACCCTGCGAGGATACATTCTTGGCTATACTGAGATATCATTTCATGCCTCTTGCAGGCACAGGGCATTTTATGGTTATAAGCCACTATATATATGAACACATGATGAGCGGTGTATTTTATGGGGGATATAATGGAATAAAATGGACTAGGAATCAGTGGCTACTGCGTTCGCCTTTGGCAAGCCGTTTTTATGACCGATGCCAAGATCGCATTGGTGCTCATGATGCGGCATGGGAAAGGCTAATAGCAGCATATGGAATGCCGGAACACCGCTTCCAGGCAGCCGAAATACATCAGCAACCAGTAACTACCAAAAGTCTTGAGGAAAATAGGATTGCCTATGTCTCCACGGGACGAAATATGGCGGGGCTTCAGGAAGGTGCAAGCCAAATTGCCGATTTCTTCGCACAGATTACGGAATATGACCACTTGATTATCGATTTGAGGGGCAATGGCGGAGGAAATATTGATGCATTTTTGAATGTTATTCTTCGACCTAACTTGCGAGAGGCTATAGAATCCCCCAATGCATTCCTTTTCTTTATGGACGGACCCCATGTTCGCAGGTTTGGCGAGCGTCTGTTTGAGCCTACTATACAAAACGGTTTTATGACGATTTTTGGTTCCTATAGCCCTGTTGAAGAAATTTTGGCAAACTATTACATTCCTGATATAAGTCATGAAGATATAGAGCGATTTCATTATGGTGCTCCGGCAGGTAGACTAAGAGCTATGGCGATTACACCAACCGGAGGGATGAGTAACCGCGCTACCGCATTCGAAGGCGAAATATGGTTGCTGACTGACCATATTATTGGCTCTGGAGCACAACTGGCGGCTTGGTATGCTAAAGAAACGGGATTTGTTACTTTAGTAGGCGATATATCGGGCGGTGTCTTTGGTGGACCGCGCACATTGGTACTTATGCCCAACACAGGCATAGCATTATATTTCGATATTTTCTATATAACAGACTCACGAGGCAGACCGCTGGAGGCTGGTACAATTCCACACCACTTTAATCGTCCCGGCTTGGATGCCCTTGAAACTGTGCTTGAGCTTATTGCTGAAGGGGAATATTAGTAGCCATAAAAAAGACCAGCCCGCATGACTAGAATTTTGCCATGTGGGGCTGGTTTTCATTTATGCCTTTGCAACAGGTACTTGCAGTTCTGTCAAAAAATCGTCCTCAGACTCTGCATTTGAATAGGTTTTGATTGCACAGCCGCGGATCATTCCGGCGAATACATATCCATTTTTCTCTACCCAACTTGCCAGCTTTCCAATGGCTTCATTATAGCCTGTGTATGAACCGGAGAATTGGATTGTGGCTGCTTGTGGGATTGCTGCGAGTTCCCTGAATTTGAATCCATCTTTGCTCTCGCCGAATGCTGATACCGGCACAGCGATTTCTACATCCAAATCGCTGTCCTTGTATTCGTTATCGTGATAAATGGAATAGCCGCCATAGAGCGTACATGGAACATTATTTGTCCTTGCGAAATTAGCGAGCTTATTCCACATAGCGACTTCGTCTGCGCCTCCCGGGATGTTTTCACGTAGAGATAGCACTTTCTCTGCGGGTAATGCTTTTAACTCAACTTCGTAAACCATATTTTTTACCTCCATTAGTCTGCCGCGCATGGCGGCGATATTGGTGAGTTTATTTTGTTCCTCGGCTACCAGCGTCTCCACTTCGCGATGTTTTTGCTCCAAAACCCGGTGCAAGAAATCGGCATCGTTGTAGTTTGGTATAATCGCCTTTATTTCTTCTACTCCAAAGCCCATGTCCCTGAGTTCCACTATGCGGGAAAGTTGTGGTATTTGCTCTGCGCTATATGAGCGGTAGCCCGTAAAGCGGTCAGTAACCGCAGGCGATAGCAAGCCGCACTGGTCATAGTAACGGAGCATTCGCGCTGAGACCTTTACCATTTTTGAAAATTCACCGATTTTGAACATTAACTCACCTCGGGCATTAAAATACACCTTGCCACAGTGTTAAAGTCAATTGGGTAATGTGAAAACTAACAACTTCTCAAAAGCGGTCTCGAAACTTGTGTCATCGTCTTTTGTCCGTTTAGGTGGCCCCTTTGTGCGTCCGCCGCTTTTGCGTATCTTTTGCCCGATATGGCGTTCCATCAATAGTCTATCTATATTCTCATTTGTGAATACAAGCCCGTTTTGATTTACGGCTTTTGCGCCTTTTCCGATAACCATTGCCGCAAGACCGTAATCTTGTGTTACAACAATATCTTCGCGGGTTAGCAAGCCCATTAAGGCATAATCCACACTGTCGGCTTGTGTGTCAACAGTAATAATTGCGCTGTATCCATCATTCAACTCATGGGATGTATCGGTCAGCATTGTAACAGGAATTCCATGCTGCTTCGCCAGCCTTACAATGATTTGCTTGACCGGGCAAGCATCGGCATCAACTAATATCTGCATGGATTTCTAATTCCTTTACCATAATAAAATCCTCATGCCCCTCATGGTCTAGCTTTTCTCCGGTAATTATATATCCCAGTCGTTGGTAGAACCGCACTGCTGGATTATTTTTTTGCACTGACAGAGATGTTCTTTTATATCCGTGCTCGCAAAGCAACTCGAACAGCTTGGTCATCATTAGATTTCCGATACCTTGACCACGAAATTCCGGCAAAACAGAAATGGCAAGCTCCGGCGTGTTGTTGTCAATGTGCCCATACGCCGGAATAATACGCGTCCATGCCGCGCCGATGATTTTGCCGTCTTGTTCAGCAACCACTCCGCAATCGCCTGGTTTGTTTCCAAATCCGTCTACATAGATATAAATTTCCGGGTCGAAAATTACCTCTTTTGGTGGCGGTTCTTCGTCGGGTGGTATATAGATAGCGGTGCAGATAAAATCTTCCAGCAGCGTGTATTCGGTTTCTGTAATTTCTCTGATAATTATTTTCATACTTGTCTCCTACATGTTCCCCCAAGTGGGCATATATCACACCGGGGCTTACTTTTGCGGCAATGGTCTTTGCCGTTTATTACTATTAATGCATGGTAGTTGTTGTAAATCTCTGCACTTGCCGGAAGGTTGTTTTCAAAATATGCTTTGAGAGCATCATAGCCTTTTCCGGCCTCAATTTCGTATCGGTCACAGAGGCGAGCGGTATACGCATCTATTACAAAGGTGGGAAAGCCGAAGGCGTACAGAAGTATGGAATCAGCGGTTTCTTTACCGATTCCCTTCACTGACAGTAGTTCAGGGCGGAGTCTTTTCAGCGGTTCGCGCTGGACGGTTGGTATATCGAAATTATGACGGGCAAACCACTGCGTTATTGCCTTTAAGTATGCCGCTTTTTGATTGAAGAACCCTGCGGGACGGATTATATCTATAAGCTCATTAACATCTGCGTCAAGCACAAATTGCGGAGATAGATTATCTTCAAAGTTAGCGATTGCCTTTTCCACATTGCCCCATGCAGTGTTCTGCGTTAGAACCGCACCGACCATGACCTCATATGGCGTTTTTGCCGGCCACCATTGCAAATCGCCGTAGTGCGCATTCAGGGTTTCATATATCGAAAGAACTACATTGTTCATTTTTCCAAACTCCATCCATGGTCATTGTGATAAATCATCAATCGGCTCATACCGCCGTCTATTGCGATGGGCTCTCCGGTGATAAAACCAGCTTTCTCGCTGCATAGAAAAAGCACCATTTCAGCGATATCCTCCGGTGTTCCAACACGCCCGACGGGATGCTGGGTTTTATCTTGCTCCGAATGTGCCGGAATGCCGGTTTCAATCCATCCTGGGTTGATAGCATTTACACGCGCTTTTCCGGCAAGGCTTATTGCAAGCGCGTGGGTCAAAGCTGAAATACCGCCCTTTGTTGCTGAGTAGGCTTCCGTGTTTGGCTGGGATTGACTTGCTCTGGTTGAAGAAATATTTACAATAGAAGCCGCTGGGGCAAGTAAATCGCGTTGCAATAGCAGGCTCGTGAGATAATAAGGTGCGGTCACTCCGACCCGTTGTACATATTCAAAATCCTCATATGAACAACAAGATAAAATCCCACCCCGCCCGTTGCAAGCATTATTAATCAAATAATCCACTGGCTGGTGAAGTGAATCCACAAAATGTTCAAGATTTTCCTTTTCCGCAATATCCCCATAGAAAAACCGCAGGTCATCATGCATCGTTTGCAATGATTCACCTGCGGCTTTATCAATGTCAATGACAGTGACCACCGCGCCTTCCCGTAGGAAAGTCGTGGCGATGCACTGGCCTATACCATTTGCTCCGCCTGTTATAACAGCGTGTTTTCGCATTAAACTTCATCCTTCTCAAGATATTGGTTTAGCCGCTCGAACTTGTATTCTATACGCTTGCGAAGTGCGTCATCGTTAATACTAAGCACCAGCCGCATTTGCGCCAGCATCATTTCAACATCGGCGATTTCGTCCAATATATTTTCAACCATGCCTGGTTGTGGCGTACGGTTTACATACTTTTGAAGCGCGACAATTAACTCTGCGCACTCCTCAACTGTTTGACCTACCTGCGCCTCCATACCCCACTGATTAAGAGCCGTTTGCATGATTTTCACTTCATGGTCAGTAAATAGTACCTTCATACCCTTATTTACCGACGCGGATATTTTTTACTGTTTTATTTTCTAATAAAAAGCCCTCATAGTGTCGCTCACTGCCAGAGCCAATAGGGGACTGCGCTAATAAGCCAACCTTTATAGTCTCGCTAACAGGAAGATGAAACACACGCATCATGTAAAAATTCATGCCATCGGTTGAATAATGGAAAGCAAAAGCTTGATTCATGCGAGTTACTTGAAGCCAAACGGAGTCACTGTCAATGTTGCAGCCATTGGCATCATCAGATAGCTGATTAGTGACCACACTTACAACAGCCTGTGTATCAAAATCCGTTAGCTCGAAACAGGCCTTTGCCCAAACTTGCGTGTTTTCCATCACCATAATGGAAGCGGCATCATAAACATCCTTGAAATCAAGGGATACCTTAACCTTCATAACAAAATTGCCAGCTACATCAACATAATAGTAAGGCGCGTTGCTGAGTGAATCGGGGGTTATACCATCTGCCCCCACTGCTGAAGGATTGCGAAAAAAATCACTTTTTTCTGTTGCGAGCAGGGTGATTTTGCCACCGTTAACAGTAGCCTTGCTCTCGTTTAACCATTTAAAATTTATCATAGCACATCTCCTTATATATAGTAATTCCTGTTCAAAATCAGCTCTGGGCTGCGCTTTGAATTACCTAAAAGGCGGAAATTCAAAGCTGCCATAGCTGTTTTTCACACGGATTTACTTTATTATCCAAACACTTCCACAGCCGCGACAACACGTAACATATCCTCGTTAATCTTATCTCGCCCATATGCATCAATGAATCGTTCGCGGTAGTCATGCGTTTGCAAATTAAAGAATAAAGACCATAAAGCCCAGAATACATCGACATGCTTGTCGCCTACACCTGCGTTGTCCAAATCAATAAAGCCCTGGAGCTTCCAATCATTAAGAATGATGTTTGGTAAACAGTAATCACCATGCAGCAGAGTATCGCATTTCAATAGATGCCCTTTAGCCTCAACAACAGCCCATGCCTCCTCAGCACTTGTATATCCAAAGCTATCTGGGAAATGATCTTTGTTGTATGTGCCTGCGATTTTGTTTTGTTTTGCAGAATCCAAAAACCATGCGGTATGATTTTGCATAGGGCAATCCAAAAAATCCATTGAGTGCAGCATAACAAGATTTTCAGCAATTGTATCGCACAGCCGCTTGGGCTGTTCAAGATGCTTTGCTGAAATACAGTCTTCACCGTGGATTTTGTCGGTCAAAAGCCAGTCCTGCTCGTCGGAAAGATATGCAACAACATTTGCCGACAGGTTTTTGCTATGAAAATACCGCATCATTGTGGCTTGGCGTTCCAATTTACCCTTTGCAGCGGATTTCAAGAAATAGCCATCATGCTTATCAATATAGATAACCCGCGCTTCCGGCGAGCAGCTACTGTCGTATGTTTTCGCATCCAATATGAGATGATGAAATTCGGCAGGATAGGTTTCGATATCGGGGTTTATTGGGGTAAGTTTCATATGACTTTCACATAGAACTTGCGGTTTCTCGGTGCGTCAAACTCGCAAAAATAAATCCCCTGCCATGTGCCAAGGAGAGGTTTACCGTTTTCGATAATAATAGTCGCACTCGAACCCATTGCAGAAGCCTTGAGGTGCGCCGCACTATTGCCTTCACCGTGACGAAACTCGCGGCGGTCGGGGAATGCTTTGCATAAACCTATTAGAAAATCATGAACCACATCCGGGTCGGCGTTTTCGTTGATTGTTATGCCTGCTGTGGTGTGTGGGCAGAAGATCACGGCAATGCCATTGGTTACGCCACTTATGTTCACTGCTTCGCGGATTTGCGGTGTGATGTTGTAAAAGCCCTTGCGAGGTGTTGATAAATTGTATTCGTATAGCATAGTCAATTCCTCCAAATATTTATTAGAGTTCTTCTGAAATCATAAAAAGCATGATTTCAGAAGAAGCAAAAGATTGAAAATGCAACTTTTTCGAAATCAAAAAACATGATTTCGAAAGAAGTCTATTGCACGTATTTTTCCGTATACGGACACCAAATCATACATTTTTGGCATAAAGTGCAGAGTTTTCTCACTATTATCTCATCACGTTTGGTTGTGATGCTCCATGTTTTCCCATGCAAGGCTTGGGTTGGGCACACATCAACACAAACAGTGCAATCGCTACATTGCGGCTCCATCGGCACCGCGCTCATAGTCTTAAAAGGGGCTGTGGTCAAAACCTTACCAAGCAACACTGCGCAACCGTATTGTTCAGTCACAAGTAGATTGTTTTTTCCTATAAACCCAAGCCCGGCACGTAGCGCGACAGTTTTATGAGGTAAACGTCCAAATTTTAGCTTGGCGATGCTACTATACCCTTCGGATTCCAATTGGTCTGCTAATATTACAGCAAGTTTATCCATTTTGCGCTCAGTGTTGATAACTTCCTTTGTTTTTGGCTTTTCATCAGCTCTAAGCGCGTTTATATACTCTTTTGATATAGCTTTACCAAAAAGAATCACACAGGAATACCCTTCGATGGCATCCCCAGGCAGCGCAGAGACATCGACAAAGTATACAAAATCTACGCCCTTGTTTTTTAGATGCTGTTCCCATGTTTCGTTAAGTGATGTTTTCATTTTGTTTTTCTTATTTTAATCATCGTTTCCTTATTGTTACGCGAATGATATCGCCCGCTTGTTTGCCTATTTTCGTCCGGATATCCTTGCGGATGCCGATAATATAGCATATCGAACCGTCAGGATTTTTCACTCCCATATTTACGATGCTGCCATCATATGGCTCGCCATCAAAGGTCGCGTGTACTGGTAGCCGCCCTTTGCCAAATTTAGATTTAATGTCGAAAGGCACAGCGATATACGCGCCGTCTTGGTCATGAACCTTTTGGATAACCGCCTCGAATTCAATCATTGGCTTACTCCCAATCCTCACCGCTTAGGCGTTGTTGTAGTTCTTTTAATTTATTTTTGCGCGCTTGATAATCAGGCAAAACGCCCTCGACGATATTCCAAAATCGTGATGAGTGATTCATTTCCTTTATATGTGCCAGTTCGTGGACCACTACATAATCAATGATGCTGTCCTCAGCCATTATTAGCCGCCATGAGAAGTTCAAGCTTCTTTGAGATGAACAACTACCCCATCGCCTTTTCGCGCTATTTATTTTTACAGCCGATGGAGTTACATTCATCTGAGGCGCGAAAAAGCCTACTCTGTCTGCTATACGCGCTTTCGCAAGCATTTTGTATAGCTTTACGCATGTGAATTTTATTTGCTCCGTCGATAAACCCGGTGGCATGTAGAAGCCTTCATCTTCGAATCCTGCTTGTGTTCCGTCACGCTTGACAACCGGATATGTTTTTCCTCTTAAAAGAATGGAGCTGCCATAATCTATTGAGAATGACTCTTTCTTCTCGGCATGGGCTTGCTGGGTCGCAATGCTTTTAAGAATCCACTGCTCTCTTTCCGATATAAACTGGTTTATATCGCGTTTTGGCATTTTATGAGGCGCACGAATCTCAACGCTTCTATTACGGACATAAATGGCGGTGGTTTTTCTGTTGGAGCGTATTAATTTATAGTCGATCATTTTCTTAGGATTTTCTCCAAGACCTTACCTTTTGCCAATTCATCCACAAGCTTGTCCATCCAGCGGATTTTTTGCATAAGCGGGTCTTCGATTTCTTCAACGCGAACGCCGCAAATAACTCCCTTTATCAATGGCGCATTGGGATTGATTTGCGGGGCACTTGCGAAAAAAGCTTCTAGGTCAACTTCATTGGTGATTTGCATCGCAAGACCGGTCTCGTCATATCCTGTCAACCAGCAAATGACTGTGTCCAGCTCAGGTTTAGTACGCCCCTTGCGTTCGATTTTTTGGATATACAGAGGATAAATGCTTGCAAAGGTCATCCTATAAACTCGTTCGTTTTTCATTCTATTCACCTGCTTCAGCCAGTAAGCGTTTCAGCTCAGCGACTTCAGCATCAGACAGCGTTACACCTTTACCCATTTTCGTACGCTCCGGTGCCCAATCGCGGATATCATACTTAGGCTCGCGGTCATTCCAGCTTATTAGGTTGAGCTCCTTTCTCCAGCCCTTTGAGCCTTCAGATAATACGCCAACGTGTTTTGTTACTTCGAATTTGAAATCTGACATTTTCTCATCTCCTTATATCTTAGTTTTTATCCACGATTACACTAATCAATGCTTGCATATATACCGCTTTTATACCCCCTGAATATCGTTCTATCGTATGTTCGGTATGTTATCTGATTTACAATGGACACATTACTGCTCCAGTTGAAAAAACTCTCCTCCTTTTTTGCTCCTCCTGTTTGCTGCTGAAGAAAATCACATACAAGTCTAATCAATGTCGATAAATGGCATCTTGGAGACGATGCTCGTGTCTTCATCTCTTGAATCTTGTTAATTATCAAATTCCTTAATGAGCTGTCAATGTGTGGGCAGTTGTGAAATACTAAAATAAACCACATTTCCTTATATAG
>Ga0131853_10013553_pt1 | contig 14952 bp, 8 predicted proteins | sample TergutLab28metaG_FD_92764 | JGI IMG/M metagenome (GOLD analysis project Ga0131853, IMG submission 92764) | Labiotermes labralis P1 segment gut microbial communities from Petit-Saut dam, French Guiana - Lab288 P1 (version 2) (version 2) | ecosystem: Host-associated > Arthropoda: Insects >... | reverse complement strand
GCTGAGTGGACCCCGTTCCAGACCCACTACTACTCAGAAAATCTGGTAGCGACGGGGATCGAACCCGGGACCTCTGTATCTGTAGCCAGAAACTCTGACCACTAGACCACAGAGGCGGTCTAACACAATTTCATATTCGTTCAGTCACGAATGATAAAACAAAAGTCCTTTCCCGAAAACTATATAAGAACGAAGACTCTTTGCAGATTCGCACTTTTACGTTTATCGAAGGCAGAAAGCGAATGTTCGATGGCAGAACCGATAACAGCCTTATCATACAAAAATCAATTTGCTCAGCATGGTCTCACATCACTGCTCGCTCTGTACAGGTCTTCCTCGCCAATTTCCACATATGCTATCAGACTATCCACAAACACAGAACAGCACTACGTATAGTGTTGCCTTTTATACGTTTTCCAGTTCAGCAATTCCATGCAGACCTCACAATTTTTGTACGTTCCCGTTTTGAGAACATACAAGCATCAGACCAAACACACTTCCTGCCACTGTTCCGAAGGGGTGCTGTGCTTCTTAAACCGACACGGCCATCAACATCGCCGACTGCTTCCACGACAGCCGGCTACGGCAAAGTTGAATCTGCAGCCCCCCCCCCCCCAAAAAAAAAGTTCACAGCTAAGAAATAACGAGCAGCAGTGACAGCATTAATTTCTCTTTCACTTCTGTACATTAATTATTTCGCTCTATTTGCTTTCTTCATTTCCAACCAATCACGCTGCTATTTTCGCCAGAGTTTTGCGCCCAGTATCAACTCAAACTTAAGATGAACGCACCTTGATCCTTCGAACCGTTGTTACCTTCTCAACAGTCAACACCAGCGCAACACCCTAGACGACCTGAATCTTCGGCATTATGGCAGCATGAACTTAAATTCTCCAGACATGAAACGTGTTTAGAACTTCAGATACGTGGGCTGTCCGAAAAGTATCCGTCCATTTTTAACATCTCGAGAAGCGATCGCGTGACCTTGTAACCTGGCAGCCAGTCAGAGGAGACCTTACTGCTCACCCGCGTACATTCACTCTCCCGTGGGGCTCGTCAGTAGGCAGTGAGACGCCTTTGACTAAGCTTGCCAAATTCAGAACAGCTTCATCACGACAATACGCCTGCCCATTCTACAGCTCTCATGCGGAATTTTTGGGTAATGCATCACATCACCCAGGTCTGTCAGCCTCCCCAACAGCCCAGATTTGGTTCCCTACGACTTCCGGCTTTTCCCAAAGATAAAATCGCTGTTCAAAGGGAGATCTGTGAATGCGACGGTCACACAGTACATAAGTTCAGTCAACGGCGTCTCACTGCCAACTGACTAGCCCCACGGGACAGTGACTGTTCACGGATGCACAGTATGGTCTCCTCTAACTGGCTGCCAAGTTACATCAAGCCCACGCGACCGGTTCTCGAGACATTCAAAATGGACGGATACTTTCCGGACAGCCCTCGTATGGGAACTGTTTAGCTATAATTTTATGAAATGACATCTTGCGGAGAAAAAAAAGTTTTTTTTTTTAAATTTAACATAAGCGAAGCGGGTCAAGAAACTTCGCGCTATTTACGGCATACTTGGGTTCGTCCGACAGCCCGCCAACGGACGCTGTGATGTAGAGGCACAGCCCCACCAGCTGTACGGACGGCACTTGACCTTTGACCTATATGGATCAACCCGAAATTCGCCACCCACGTTACACTCAATACCAAGTTTCATCGAAACTAACGTTGAACTTGGACAACGAACACGCCAGCAGCCCCCCCAATTCTCATTACACATTCACAACATCGACATGCACTTCGTTCGAAAGCTTCATGACATTCGCCATTACGTGGCTACGAATGCATCACTATCCCAAAAATCTGGTGCAAAAATGAACTGCTACGCACCCGTTCATCGGTCATTAATACTCTCCCATTATTTATGACGTTGCTATGGTTATCGTTCCAAAGCTGTGCTTCACATCATCTTGCGGTGTCCATTAAATGTGACAGCCGAGGTGTTAAACAAAGTGGCCGTAATCTGGTACCCGGCATGCTAAATGAACATGTTGCTTGTGCTGCGTAAGTGTTATGAGTCGTTTGTCTTGATCCAACGTATATCTTTCACAGGGAAACGCTGTCTGAGCTGGCAGAGCTATTTAAAACATCTCAAGCTGAGCTCAGTCTTGGAGCAGTAGTGGCCTACTGTTCATATAGAAATGCCAAGAAGGAAAGAGCATCACCCATCCGCAGCATCACAATAAGCTTTCCATATGCAAATGTCCCTCTACAATAAAGCAAGACACCGTGCGTCTAACGTGACGACACGAGCATTCGCGAAACCGCTGTTCCCATGGAAGGGCAGTACGTATTACATATTCTGCGCTTGTGTTTGTAGTCTCGGTAATCTTGCATGCAAAGAGCAAGCGCTATATTATATCGTTATCTGTGGTCTCATCGCCCCCATATATTTTCCCAAATTATCTCATGAAAGGCACGATTTACGGGGGGGAAAAACATTATTTGGCATAAAATGTTTTTCTACAACGTTCGGTCGAAACATTTATCATCCTAAGAAGAATTCAGCAAGATACTATCATAATTGTACATAAGTCTCCACGTAAAGTACACATTATTCTTGTCACATTTTGCTGAAACTTGAATATTCTCTACAGGTTACTCCAGAACTTCCAAGTACTGTCCGTGTGCACTCCCATACTCGCGAAGAGCGCCTACTACCTTCGTCATGTCCGTTTGACCGTCTATCCATCCGCCTGCAAAAGAGCCTCATCCACTGGACGGGTTTCCGTAAAGTTTGACATTGGGGACTTCTAAGAAAATCTGTCGAGAACTCCAAATTTGGTTAAAAATCGAGCAAAAAAAACCTGACTACCTCGCGACATAAATTCGCAATACAAGCATTTTTGTGCTGCACTCAGTATTGTTACACTGCTGATAGATTTAGCTCAACAATACCCAGAAAACACAGTTGCGTTTCCGCTGCAACAAAGGTTACGCAAACGCTCCGCAATTCACAGCTTATCTGGTTCTTTCATCCGACGGTTCATCAGAGGTCACAGGTCCCTATACTCAGCCAGGTACAAGGTAAAGGCAAAGTTCACCTTGTAACAGGCCACGAAGGCCCAGGAGAGTAGAAGTATAACTCTAATCTTTCTTTAACATCGGCACTACATAGGGTGGGTTGTCAAAGCCACGCCCCGGCCGCTTTACCCCCGTGAAAGACCCAGTACCCATTGTATAGGAGGCTGGGTGGCCCCAGAGCCGGTAAGTACGGGTGCAGAAAATCTCGCTCCCACCGGGATTCAATCCCCGGACCGTCCAGTCCATAGCCAGTCGCTATACCGACTGCGCTATCCCGACCCCCATACCCAGCCACTTCCTATACAACCCTATTTCTTCAAGACGAGTTTTAATATTATCCTCCCATACACGTCAACGCCTTTCAAGCGATGCCGTTGCTACAGGGTTCCCCATCAATAAACTCTAGGTGTTTGGCTTCTCTCCCATACGCGCCACAAGCCCCACCCACCTCATCCTCCTCGATTTCATCACCCGAACAGGTTTTGGCTAGAAATACAAGGCATAAAGCCGCTAGGTATGCAATTTTCTCCAGCCTCTCCTTACTTCACCCCTGTTAGGGCCAAATATATAATTCAATTCTGCGTCCTGTTCCAGTACACCCTCAGCCTCATGTTCTTCCCCCAACGTGATACCAAGCTGTACAGCCACAGTCGATAAAATTATAGTCCCGTGTATTCCAATCTTTACGTTTTTAGACAGCGACCGGGAACACTAACGATTACGCACTGATGGTGCTTCAAAGAAAAAGCTACAGAATCATTTCGCACAGCCTACAGATTGAATACACAAGATGAGGTCCAAAGCAATCTAGCTAACAGAAACATTTACAAGTCGCCAGAAAACGGTAATTCACACCTTTCACACATGTTCACATCTGAAACCCTCTGGGATCGGCGAAACAGTTGGTCAGCAGTAAGATCCTACCGAAGTCATGTTTACTGAAGTTAAACGAAGGTATGAGGTAACGTTTGAAACAGTTTATAACTTTTACCTCGCCGGCAGCTTCTCTCAATGAAATCTGGCTCTCTCCTAAAGTACTAATCGTGGAGCCGTGCAATTCGGTAGAAAGGTTTTTCCTGGCCTACACCATTGCATCACCTCGAAACTGCTCAGCGCAAATGAAACGAAAATTCATACCCAGTCAAAAATGGCATTCTCACGAATGGTTGCGTTAAAAGTGGTAACCCTTTGCTAAAGTCGCTACACATGCATAAAAGTCAATTCCGCTTACGCAACCAAAACATTATGAAAGGAAAGGTGAAGTCGGTGTCCCCCACCCCCCATGAAGGCATGCAGAGGAAGAAGACGCTAAGCTCCGTTCATTCTTAACGGCAGGACCAGATGGAGGCTGAATTGGTTGGCTTCATACCCGGGAAAATTGGCTGGACTGGCCCCTCGACGAACAGTCCCGGATTTACCCAGTCCGCAACCTAGTCTCTATACCGGGCCTGGCGAACCTTTACGAGGGTGCGTACCGAAACTGTCCAAAGGTTTCGAAAAAAAAATTATTAATTACTTCTCTATAATTAACGCATGTTATAATTATACAATTAGACGAGCCTCGTGGTCTAGTGGTCAGTCTCTCTGACTACTAATCATGAGGTCCCGGGTTCGATTCCCGGCTCTACCGTGGGAATTTTCCCTTAAGGGGAGGATTCCCGCGGTGACCATGGTCTTGGAATGTTGGTAGAATTTACGTTTAAGGGCCCTCCTGGCACTACATCCTCCTATATCACCACTCACATCATCGGGACAACGTAAATGCGCCTCATGGGCGTCCCAACCACAGAAGTCGGTTACACTCCTGCCGTGCCCAGGAGGGAAGACCACGAAGTCCACAAGGACATATGGTGGCATTGGGGGAGGGAGATAATACAATTAATGCACAGTAGAATAATTACGTTTCTAATTAAGGCCCCCTCGAGAAATGCGAAAAGGAAGAAAATGTGGAAGTGCCTGGGGCTGCTACTACTTCATATCCGAAAATTAGATTGTAAAACGTTTTGTCCAATGTCAAGTATTCGTCCAGTTACCGCCAGGCCGCCACCCCAATGATAAATATCCAGTTAAAAACCTTCGCGGCGCTCCCGATTTGTGTAACAATATTTCATCCGCGGTGTTATTTGGTAGCAACGGTAATTCATACTTAGAAACGTTTATGAATAAAATGTTCACAATATAAAGACGTTGGTCGAGCAAAAGAAGTAAACGAAAAATTGGGACAGCAATGGATGCCGCTGCCAAGGAAATATTTCCCCGTGCCATATGCTCGCCAGCCCTGCGCTATACCGAATACGTCACCCTGGAACGTAGTTTGTAGTAGTCACGCAGAACGCCGGTAACCTCCCCTGATTTGGGACAATAGAGGCCAGACACGTCACGGCCGGTCTGCTTCGACGCAGCGTTAATGGCTGCGCGAACCGTTCTGCAGCTATGAGACATCAATACCGCCGACTGCTATAGACTGGCTGACATGAGAATTCTTCGGACCGAAGGCCGACAGACATGGGGCTGCAATTCAATCACAGTACTTAAGTGTAGGAATACACCGGCACGAAACCAACACACAGTAAACATGACTAACGTACAACGGCCTCTACTCCACGTTCATTTAACGACGCTCTCAATTTTTCGTGCCACAAAGCAAAGGACAAGTAAAGCCGACCGCAAGTGATCCTAATTAGAATGCAGCCCGCGATCCAATTTCAGCAACACGTAACCATAAGATACAAAGTTCCATGAATAATTACTTCAAAGGCAATCACACAAAAATATTACAGCTACACGCTGTATTACCGACAATAAAACATACTTTTCACACCATGACATAAACATGAGTTTCGCCTCATAAAACCATCGCGCTGCTTGGCAAACAGGAGACAAAACTACGGTAGGGTCTCGTTTTACGTCGGGGTTACATTCTCGAACATTTGGTTGTGAATCGAATCGTCGTAAAACGAGTACTTTTAACCTGTTTAAACTGAGATAGGTTGATGGGCCAAACAAATTAGTCAAATAATTTTACGGTTTACAATATTTCTTTACAGTATGACATACAATTTTAATTTACGGAATTGGGTACATAGAAAATAACACATATAATTGAAAAAATATCAATCACTTATTATTTTGTTGAAGAAGGCCCAGGCCGTGGTTCAGAAGACATCGAGAAAGAGCGTAACATCAACTGTTTTGATTTCTTCTTCTTTTCTCTCTTTTCGACGGACGTCATGGGTGGAAAAATCACAATTTCAAAGGAACGCACCAAAATGGAAAAAGAAGAAACACATGCACACCGGAAAAGAGCTAGAAGCGCACCAAGTAGAGACGGGACGCTTGAGTTCCAAAAGTGATGCACCACAAGTCGGGAGTGCTCGGTCCGACTCGACAGGAGTCGTAAAAAGCGAATCGTCGTAAAACGAGAACTGTGTATTTACATTATTTTACTCAGGATTTATTATAAAAGACACAAATGAAACATCAGTTTCCTTTTTCTGCTTTTAATTCTCTTATTTATGAAGATTCATTTCAAGGAAGTACTATTGCCCAAATATAGTCAATACTCAAGACAAAATACAATACCATTAACGAAACACACAAGTCTAAAAGTAGCAGTAAGTATTATTCATAATGTGGCCCGCAAACTTTTTCATCTCTCGATTTGGCCCTCGTGCCCCAAAAAGTCGCTCACCACTGCTATAAAGCGTCAGATAGCCACAGCACATAAACTGGTAAGAATATGGAAGGAAGTGTTGGTAGGTAAAAAATAAGTACTTAAACGGAATAACGTGATAACAACTCGGCCGGGAAATTCGGTGAACGGCCCGACCGAAACGCAGAATACATTATGAACACAACACCCCCCCCCCGGTCAGAAGATACCAAGGGGCAAATCAGGCCTTGATGTATACTGCGGAGTTCCTACAGTTCCTCGGTATATATACCTTTGACTCCAAATCTTTCACTAGATAACATACGTAGTCGTTCGTGAAATAACCTCTCACGCAGATTATGTTATGCGTAAGAACACCTAACGAAACGTAGTGCAACGTCCTTTTGCCGTACGCCTTCCAATATCTGAAATTTTTATATAAGACAAGATCTAGTTCAGTCTTATGGCATTTAAACATATATGCTTCCTTCGGCCCGAAGGCGGCTTTTTAAAAGCCGGAACACATTGCTGATATTTGAACTGATGATTAACCCTTATCCTGCTAAGTTAAGAATACGGTGAGCTTCGAATAATGCCAGAAAATGGCACATGGGATTTAATCAGGCGTTTAAGGTTTAAACCTTTTGGCGCAGGAATTATTATTTTTTTTTAATTTTAGCACACCCTGTATATAAAATGTGAATAATACAGGAACCAAATACGTTAGAATTATGAAACAAAGTGCATTTTGAAGAGAAAAAAAACGGAGAGTATATACCATGCTTAAAATATTCAGTACCTATATTTGTTGAATAAATATATAAAATGCAACTTTAGGAGTTAGCGGTGCGGTACGACCACTATAGTTGACATTAGGCGTCTAAAGGTCCTTTTGGCGCCGGAATTATTTTTTTAATTTTAGCACACCCTGTATATAAAACGTGAATAATACAGGAACTAAATACGTAAGAATTATGAAACAAACTGCATTTTGAAGAGAAAAAAAAACGGAGAGTATATAGCATGTTTAAAATATTCAGTACCTATGTTTGTTGAATAAATATATAAAATGCAACTTTAGGAGTTAGCGGTGCGGTACGACCACTATAGTTGACATTAGGCGTCTAAAGGTTAATTAACCTTTTGGCGCCGGAATTATTTTTTTAATTTTAGCACACCCTGTATATAAAACGTGAATAATACAGGAACTAAATACGTAAGAATTATGAAACAAACTGCATTTTGAAGAGAAAAAAAACGGAGAGTATATAGCATGTTTAAAATATTCAGTACCTATATTTGTTGAATAAATATATAAAATGCAACTTTAGGAGTTAGCGGTGCGGTACAGCCACTACAGTTGACATTAGGCGTCTAAAGGTTAATTAAAGTTGTGTACAGCTCTGTTCACAATTGTTTTATTTTTATCTTCCTTTTAATCAAGGAATTTCGGTGAAATCAACCAGCAACACGATGCAGCAAATCTGATCATAACAGTTCTGGGGCTGGGCCACTGCTAACATAAACTGCGGTGCCTGGAATGATCCCAGGGTCGGTATGGTACTTCCGTCATGTGGATACGGGCCTGATGTAAGAACAAACAAATACGCCATGTTACTGGGTTGTGACGGCGCCAGCAATCGTAACTTTTATTTCTGTGGGCAGTCGGGTGTAATGTAAATCGTTAAAAGTACGTCAGAGGTTCACTTATCTTTTAAATTTCATTAATAAAATGATGTGCCTATTACGTCAGCCCACTCTTTTCCATCACTGACTCAGTTCTATTTTCTACGGCCTCAAGAAGGGGCAACAGAAATAAATTCCAACCGCTTCTTCTTTACAAATGCTTCCTTATGTACAGACACATCATTCCTTAATTCAGCAATTACGTAATACAACACTCGTATGCAACTACTAAATCAATAGCGGTGTTATTTACCCCAATGCTACGATCATTTCACTATCAAGAACAATTCATACTGATTACATAAAACACGTTTATACAAACGGTTTCGAAAACTTGGTTTTGAACATCAAATACACACAGGTATTGAAATACGGAAATGATTTTCATTAATGATACCAACAAATGTTATTAAAGTGATATGTGTATATGAAGTAGTTTTGTGGGCCGGGCAGCTCAGTCGGGATAGCGACTGACTACAGGCTGGACGGTCCGGGATCGAATCCCGGTGGGGACGAGATTTTCCGCCCGTCCAGACCGGACCTGGGGCCTATCCAGCCTCGTGTACAATGTGTACCGGGTCTTTCCCGGGGGTAAAGAGCGGCCAGGGCGTGCTTCTGACCACTCACCCCCTTCTAGTGCCGCGGTCATAGAAGAGTCGAGCTATACCTCTACCCACCCTCTGGGCCACACTTGGCCTGTAACGGAAGCACTTTACCTTTTACCTTTTTTATATAAAGTAGTTTGGTAAATGTGTTCTTTTGTGATACAACCCATAAATATATAACAACACTTTTGTAAATGCATACACGGGGTGTTTCAGATGCAGCTTTACAATTTCGAGAGGTTATATATGACAATGTGTATCTTTCCCCCACGGCGCAACATCCCCTAGTGGACCAAGGACTCTTCATTATTGAGAGACACCACACTCGATAGGACTCCTCTCGACGAATGATCAGCCCGACACAGAAACCTCTAACAACACACAAAACTCACAAGAGACAATCATGCCCCCCGGTGGGATTAGAACCCGCAATTCCAAGAAAAGAACAGCCGAGGACCCTTGCCTTATACCGCGCAGCCACTGGATCTACTTAGTAAGTGGTATATAGAAAACTAAATGCATACAAATGCAGCCAAACGCATTAAGTTTAGCCTGATGTATCGAAATCAGCAGTTTGAGGCGACTTCCAGATTCAGCATGACGAACATCCTACCTACGAGCAACTTCTTACAAAGTGTGACGTCAGATGTAACTGCACCTGTAGTTCCTGCCTGCAGACAATCGACATTTGCCACGCTGAAAGTGCTCTTTAAACAACCTATAACAAAAGTTTCGTGGAGTTAAATCCGGGATACAGATCTACCCACAGGTTTGAGAAAGCCTGCTGAGATACCCCGAGACCTTCAGACCAAGCAAGAGCACCGTCTCCTTTTGAAACACGCTTGCTTCGTAATAATCCTAGTCGCACCGTTGGATCAAAAAACTTCTGCTCATGCCCCAGTAGACAATACCAGAAACGCCACTGTTCGTGAAAGATAACGTAACACTGAGGCGCTTTCGTGCAACCATTGCTGTAGTGGAAAAGCAGTATTACATATTCTGTGTGATTGTAGCCTTCGTTACCCAGCATGCAATGTGCAAGCGCCATATTGTCAGCCGTGGCTTGTCCCAGTTCTGCTATATTTTTTCCAACAATATCTCAAAAAAAAGGCACGATTTTCGAAGAGTTTTGGAACATAAAATGTGTTATTGTAATGTTTTCCCCCAAAAAATCTTCATAAAATAATTCTCGTTCTAGGAAGAAATGACGGGTATGTGATCAAAAATGTATAATGATTATCATGCGAAGAACCCGCCATTCTTGTCAGATTTTAATAACACAAATTTTCTCGGCAGATTTTCAAAAGACCCCCCAAATACAGAATTTCATAAAACTCTGTCCAGACGGAGCCGAGTTATCATCCATGAGGATAAACAGACATGACGAAGCTAACAGTCACATTTCGCAACTTTGCGAACGCGCCTTAAAAAAGTTAAGTATTATATTCCCTTCATGATCACGGCGCAGAACAATTCTTAGGCTTGTTCAACCAACACCTGGTGGGGGGGGGGGCACGAACGAGTGGAGCTATACAATTACCCCAGGCCTTCGTGGCGTGGAAACGGGAAAACTCCATCCACCGTTTAACCTAACACGTTCCACGTATCCATAAGAATTCCCGTTACCCCAAAGCCTACAACTCTCTTCACTTCCCCCCGTTAAATGAAATGTACTCTCAATCACAAAAATTACACCCATTAACAGTTTTGTCTTCAATAATCAGGAACATTTCCATGCAAAATTATTGATGTTGCTATTTTCCCGTCTCTGTGACGGCTGGTAACACGCGACTCCAGGTCACTCTACACCAAGTCCGCACCACGCTCAGCTGCGACAAACAAGATACAGTATCTACAATGCATATCTGCAACATGTAATACTCACACGATAATCAATAGTATAGTTACGAGGTCACCTAACGCAATCTCGGAAAATTAATAACGTACCCAATGTAATTCCTCCTATGGCTGTGGTGCAGGAAAAATTCTTTCAACATTTCAAACGATTGTGTGAACGTGTACACATACATGCAAGTGACTTATCGTGCTAAAGGTAAGAGTTTATTTTAAAAAAAAGCCGCTATATTTACAGAACTTTCAAGAATACTATACAATCACAGCTCAGTTTAATTACGTATTTAACGGTATTATTTATGACAATCCCGTCTGTTACTACCGTTTACATATAATATTAACAACAAAGGTCTAAGAGCCCTCTGTACGGAACTAATTTGTGTAACCACTATTACGTACAATGACGATCGGTGATCGTGAAACATCGAAACACGCTGGAAAAATAAGCAACATTCTACCAATCGACTTTGGTATTACGACGGATATTTATTCCGCAGCCTGCATCACAACAGGTACATATCCCCTTCGAAAGCAAGGTATCTCCACTGAGTGCAATCTAGTGATTCCTGCTGCAAATTCCAGGAGCTTCTCTTTTCCTTAAGGTCACCCAGTAGTTACTTATGTTATCTTCCTCGTCCTCCCGTCACTTCGATCCTCCCCTCTATCCTTCCTTCAATAACGTGTTTCAAAATGCAGTTCCTGCGCAAGAAGTGACCCATCCAGTTAGCCTTCCTTCTTTCATTGTACGTAGGATGTTCCCTTCTTCTTCGACTCTAATGCAATACTTCATTTCTCACAGGACCGGTGCAACTGACCTTTACCACCCTTCTCCAGGATTTTAGAACTTCGCAGGTATGTTTGCTCTACTTCCCCAAGAGTCCAAGTTTCAGCACCATAAAAAGCTGTGCTCAAAATGGGGCACTTCCCTTAGTTTCTTCCTTAAATTTGAGTCTAATCTGCAGGCGAAAAACGTCAGTACAATCAATACGTGGTACACATTAAAACAAGATTTTAAAAAATTACAAAGGAACATCACGTGGAAAAACATGTCAGGAAATGCAAGGCTATACACAAGCGCACTGCGTTCAAACCCTTCCAGTGTCGCAGTTAAGATCCCTACCGAGAACGCGGTTCACGGACATCACCCGTAACATTCAGGCGCTTTCGTGCAACCACTGTTGCACTGGTAGGCATTAACCCTTATCTTGCTAACGTGGAGAATATGGTGAGCTCCTAATAATGCCAGCAAATGGCAGATGGGATTTAACTCGGCGTTTAAAGGGTTAAGTATTACACTTTCTGAGTGTACGTCTGCAGCCTTAGGTACCCAGCTTGAAATGTGCATGCCCGATACTTTCATCTGTGGCCTGTCCGGCTCTGCTGTATTTTTCCGGATTATCTCAGAAACGGCAAGATTTAACAAAAAAAGTTATTAGACATAATAGGTAGGTTTTTACTTTCTCTACAATTCTTGGTCGAAACGTTTCTCAATTTAAAACGAAATGAGCGAAATATGATCAAAAAATATGTTGTTCCGCAAGTAAAGATTCTAGTCCGATTTTAACGAACTTGAATTTTCTAGACAGAATTTCGAAAAACACTCAAATATCAAATATAATGAAATTCGTCCAGTGGGAGCCGAGTTGTTTCATGCGGACAGACGGACGGGCATGACGAAGCTAAAAGTGGCTTTTCGCGAATTTACGAACGCGCCTTTAAACGTGCTGTGGACTGTTTCGGGCTGGACCTTCATAACCCTGAAAGAAGGCAGATATTATGAATTACTGTTACGGAATCAAAGAGTAGCTTGAATAATAGTCATTGGGGGCCCCGACTGGGTCGCGAGGGGGCAGACCATACGTCTACGCACTTTTGTTTCAACTACCCAAAACAGAAAGACAAAGAAAACGTGTTTTAGGCGTAAGATTTGTCACGTTCCTCTCTTTATTCCAAAAGACACTCCCCTCTAGTAAATATTTAACCGGTAACGCCTGAGATGCACACAGATACGCGTACAGTATCCACTGTGTGATTTCAACCACGGACACTTATGACAAAAGTTAATATATTCGCCAGTATCAAATCTCATGCAAATTCGGGGTTGCTCGAAATGTTGCATACGGACGGACGGGACACAACTACGCTAAAAAGCGCTTTTTCCATAATTTTTCATGACGAACGCAAAAAAAAACAGCAATGGTTTCAACAGTGGCAAAACACAAACGTCTGCAAAAATTTTTTCGCTTGATGCAATCTGTAATTTACCTTTATGAACCAAATCCACTAAATACTGATTCCCATTATCTACAAATGTCCACGTAGAACCACAACGAGCGATTACCTTTAGCTAAATGTAGACGCAAACCGAATCTCTTCCCCTATAACGGACACGAAGCTCCAATACGCCTTCATATGAGTAACCAAACACAAACCTCGATACAGCACCACTGTTTCTTCAGCGCTATTCGCGGCGGTATATTAACGTCCCTGTCCAAACTACGAAGCCTTATGAGAATAGAGGTATAGCTCCACTCATACTTAACCTTGGCGTTAGAGATGAGTAACATCACGCCCTGGGCAGCTTTACCCCCAGGAAAGAACACCGGTACACACAGAATTGGGAGCAAGGTGGGCTCCAGAGACGATATGGACGTTTTGCAGACGAGGGTGCCCCCCCCCCCTTACGTGGCCGGAAGTTGTAACGGGGACTTTCTGTTCACAGCCTTTCATGGTCGGCAAAAGAGGGTGATGCACTTGGACGACGCTCTATCAGAGTTACACTGTATGTTTTCACCAATCATGATAGCTGTTCCTCCACTGTAATTTTGAATAAGGAACTCGTGGCGAAGGAACATTCGACGATCTATTCCTACCACAAAATCCCCAAATCGCACTTCTGTCATCCCACGTTTAACAGATGTACGTACTTGACGACAAAATAATCTTCCGTAACACGAGTGGTGAATACCAGAGAAGCAAACTAAGCAAACTTTGTCTAACAGGCAAAATCGGAGCTCGCTACGGATCAATACGACGGCAGCAGGTCGCAAGACGAGACCGACAGAGACTGCAGCATACTCTCAAATTCACCAGCACAAATTTCAACGTCCCTTCAGTGGAGTTTCGCCGCTCGAGCTTCGTCAACTAAGAGAGACAAGCGCTGAGTCCTTCTTCAGAAGCCCATACCTGGCCAGCAACTCAACAAATTCGTCGCCTTTTATGGGCAAATTTATTGAAAACGCAGAACAATGCCATTTCACCGAAAACAAGAATCAAAACTATGAACCCTCTTAAGATTTGGAAACGCAGGCAACAACTATGAGTATTGTCAGCTGTACTGACTCCCTCTACTTTTCACTTTACGAGCCGTATGGCAGGCGTTCCCACCCTACATTGAGGCAAATATGTAAATACAAAGGTAAAGTTCATCCTAGAACAGGCCACAAGGCCCAAAGGGGAAGCAGAGATATAGCTCTACCCTTTCTTTAACCGCGGCACTAGAAGGGGGTAGGTGGTCAATGCCACGCCCAGACCGCTTTATCCCCGGGAAAACGGTACCCATTGTATAGGTTGGCTGGATAGGCCCCAGGGTCGGCCTGGACGGGTGCGGAATATCTCGCCCCCCCACCAGGATTCGATCCCCGGACCGTCCAGCTCGTAGCGAGTCGCTATACCGACTGAGCTATCCCGGCCCATACACACAAACACACTATCACACCGAATAACGTTCAGGACCTAACAGGATTATATAAAACTGAACTGAGTACAAGCAATTCGACTACGCTAGCCTGCCTCATTCCCGTACTTGTGAGTGAACAACCAACTATAAATAACTCAATGCGGGAAGTCCTTCTTCAGAAGCTACTACTGCCTCAGTTAACAATCAAATTCCCCGCATTTCATGCAACCCGAAGACTCCCTACCGTGTTTACAAGTCACCGCCGTTTGTCCCTACCCGGAGCCACGTCAATTCAGTCCAAGCTACCCACTCCCCCCCCCCTCCCCCCACACCCCCCCCCTACCGCAAAAACCACCCCACGTCGTTTTAACCCCCTCCCCCCCAAT
>Ga0131853_10013552_pt1 | contig 14953 bp, 11 predicted proteins | sample TergutLab28metaG_FD_92764 | JGI IMG/M metagenome (GOLD analysis project Ga0131853, IMG submission 92764) | Labiotermes labralis P1 segment gut microbial communities from Petit-Saut dam, French Guiana - Lab288 P1 (version 2) (version 2) | ecosystem: Host-associated > Arthropoda: Insects >... | reverse complement strand
TGCTGGGACGGGATCGCGTGCGAGGCCGTGAGTCTTTCACGAGGGGTTCAGGGACCCAGTCTTTAAGATCGCAAGAGCGTCTTACCCAGCGCATACTCACGAAAACATTCTGTCACAGCACTGTCTCGCTCGCCTCCGGGCGCTCCTCGTGCCGGACTGCCTCGTAGTGCACTTCCTTCAGCCGCTCCAGGGACTCCGACAGCGCGGCAGCCACGAGCAGGAAGGCGCGATTGACCGGCGGGGAACGCAAGAAAGCCGGGCCCCGGGGATCACTCCCCGGGGCCCGGCTCGGTTCTGCTGGCTCGGACTTAGAAGTCCATGCCCGCGCCACCGGTCGGGTCGGCCGGCATGGCCGGAGCCTTCTCCGGCTTCTCCGCGATGACCGCCTCGGTCGTGAGGAACAGGGCCGCGATGGACGCCGCGTTCTGCAGCGCCGAGCGCGTCACCTTCGCCGGGTCGAGAACGCCGTCCTTGAACAGGTCGGTGTACTCGCCGGTCGCGGCGTTGAGGCCCTCGCCCGCGGGAAGGTTCTTGACCTTCTCCACGACGACGCCGCCCTCAAGGCCGGCGTTGACGGCGATCTGCTTCAGCGGCTCCTCGACGGCCCGCTTGACGATCGCGGCGCCGGTGGCCTCGTCGGCGTCCAGCTCGATCTTGGCGAACGCGTTGACGCTGGCCTGGAGCAGGGCGACGCCACCGCCGGCGACGACACCCTCCTCGACCGCGGCCTTGGCGTTGCGCACCGCGTCCTCGATGCGGTGCTTGCGCTCCTTGAGCTCGACCTCGGTCGCCGCGCCCGCCTTGATGACGGCCACGCCGCCGGCCAGCTTGGCCAGCCGCTCCTGCAGCTTCTCGCGGTCGTAGTCGGAGTCGGTGTTGTCGATCTCGGTACGGATCTGGTTGACCCGGCCCGCGATCTGGTCGGCGTCGCCGGAACCGTCGACGATCGTGGTCTCGTCCTTGGTGACGACGACCTTGCGCGCCCGGCCGAGCACGTCGAGGTCGACCGCCTCCAGCTTGAGGCCGACTTCCTCGCTGATGACCTGACCGCCGGTCAGGATCGCGATGTCGCCGAGCATGGCCTTGCGGCGGTCACCGAAGCCGGGGGCCTTCACCGCGACGGACTTGAACAGGCCGCGCATCTTGTTGACCACCAGGGTCGCCAGGGCCTCGCCCTCGACGTCCTCCGCGATGAGCAGCAGCGGCTTGCCCGCCTGCACGACCTTGTCCAGCAGCGGCAGCAGGTCCTTGTTGGCGGAGACCTTGCTGTTCACCACGAGGATGTACGGGTCGTCCAGGACGGCCTCGAGACGATCCGGGTCGGTGACGAAGTAGGGCGCGATGTATCCCTTGTCGAAGCGCATGCCCTCGGTGAGCTCAAGCTCGAGCCCGAAGGTCTGGCTCTCCTCGACGGTGATGACGCCTTCCTTGCCGACCTTGTCCATGGCCTCGGCGATCATCTCGCCGATGGCCGGGTCGCCGGCCGAGATGGAGGCGGTGGAGGCGATCTGCTCCTTCGTCTCCACGTCCTTGGCGAGCTTGGAAAGCTCTTCGCTCACCCGCTCGACGGCCGCCTCGATGCCGCGCTTGAGCGCCATCGGGTTGGCACCGGCGGCGACGTTGCGCAGGCCCTCGCGCACCAGCGCCTGGGCAAGCACGGTGGCCGTCGTCGTGCCGTCACCGGCGACGTCGTCGGTCTTCTTCGCTACTTCCTTGACCAGCTCGGCACCGATCTTCTCCCACGGGTCCTCGAGCTCGATCTCCTTGGCGATGGACACACCATCGTTGGTGATCGTGGGGGCGCCCCACTTCTTCTCGAGAACCACGTTGCGGCCCTTGGGGCCGAGAGTTACCTTCACGGCGTCGGCAAGCTGGTTCATGCCGCGCTCGAGGCCGCGCCGGGCGTCCTCGTCAAACGCGATCAGCTTCGCTGCCATTGAATACCAGTCCTTCGTGCGAACGAGTGAGACCGGCCGACGCCCGCGACGGACGACACGCCTGGCAGCAGGCCTTTCCTGCTCCCGGGCAATGCCTCATCGCCCGATCCCGCCGTTATGGCTGGCACTCTCGCCAGGAGAGTGCCAACGCCATTTTTAGCACTCTCCCTGTGGGAGTGCAAACATCACCCCTCCCGGCGGCGGAGAGCGGCAGGCCACAGCCCCGGGCGGGCCGCCCGGGGCCAGACGGCCCACGCACGGACTACCCGCCCTGGTGGACGGAATTCTGCTCCGAGCTGGCCGTTTCGGCCGCGTCGGCGGTCAGCGCAGGGCGTCTACCTGCTCGGCCAGCCACCGCCGCGGTTCCCGGGCCGAGGCGGCCCTGGTGATCGCGTCCGACCGGCGGCGGCGCTCGCCCGCGGGCATGGACAGTCCGGCGTGCAGCGCCTCCGCGGTCTCGCTCACGTCGTAGGGGTTGACCGTCAGCGCGTGCTCGCCGAACAGCGAGGCGGCGCCCGCCTCCCGCGACAGCACCAGCGCGCAGCCGCTGGCCGAGAGGATCGGCCCTTCCTCGGCGACCAGGTTCATTCCGTCCCGGATCGGGTTGATCAGCAGCACGTCGGCGACGGTGCAGGCCGCCAGCGACCGGGCGTAGTCGTCCTTGACCTCCAGCACGACCGGGTCCCAGTCGTCGGTGCCGAACTCCTCGTTCACCTCGCGCGCCAGCTTCGTCACCTGCTCGGTGTAGGCGCGGTAGGAAGCCAGGCCGGACCGGGACGGGTACGCGAAGGCCAGGTGGGTGACCCGGCCGCGCCATTCCGGCCGGGTCGCGAGCAGTTCGGCGTAGGCGGCCAGGCCGCGCAGAATGTTCTTGGACAGCTCGGTCCGGTCGACCCGGACGATCAGCTGCCGGTCCCGCGCCTGCTCGCGCAGCGTCCGCACGTGGGCCTGGACGTCGTCCTGGGCGGCCCGCGACCGCAGCCCCGCGACGTCGACGCCGAGCGGGTGCACGGCCACCTCGGTCACGTGCCCGCGGTGCGTGACCCTCCCGGCGACGTACCCGTCCGGCCCCGGAACCGGCCCGGCGGCGTCCTCCCGCCGGGCCACCCGCGCGCCGAGCACCGCCTCGCAGCAGTCCAGGAACGCCTCCGCCCAGCGGCCGGCGAGGAACCCGGCGTGGTCCGCCCCCAGCATTCCCTCCAGCAGCCGCACCGCGACGTCGTCCGGGAGCATCCGGAAGTACTCGGGCGGCGCCCACGGCGTGTGCTGGAAGTGCGCGATTCGCGCGTCCGGCCGCCGGTCGCGCAGCATGCGCGGGACCAGCGCCAGGTGGTAGTCCTGCACCAGCACATGGGTGTCCTTGCCGGACTCGGCGGCCAGCGCCTCCGCGAACGCCTCGTTGTAGGCCTCGTAGCCGGCCCAGTCCTTCCGGAACGCGGAATCGAAACGCGGCTGGCCGGGCGTGTCGAACAGCATGTGATTGACGAACCAGAGCACCGAGTTCGACACCCGGTTGTAGGCGGCGTCGAAGACCGCGGGCGGGATGTCCAGCATCCGGACCGGGGCGTCGCCGGGGCCTCCGTCGGCCCGGGCTCCCTGCCGGACGGCCTCCCGGTCGGCGTCGCTCAGCGCGGTGCAGACCCACAGCACGCCTCCGTCGGCGGCGATGGCCGCGAGGCCCGACGTCAGGCCCGAGACCATCCCTCCCCCGCCTCGCCTGGACGACAGCGCCCCGTCCTCGGCATGGCCGAACGAGACGGGCCCGCGGTTCGACGCCACGAGAACCAGGCGGCTCGGGTCGTTAGTCATATGCCTCAATAGTAGTTGAAACGCCCACTAACCGGTTGCTGCGGCCATGAGGCCATCAGTTACAGTGTTGTCTATACGGCTTTCACGCCGCCCGGTGCCCGATCCATACGGCGCCGACAACTGAATACCTCATCCAGAGGGGTGGAGGGATCGGCCCTGCGAAGCCCCGGCAACCACCGTGCGCCAACCTCAGACGGCGAGGCGAGCGCGCGACAGGTGCCAAGTCCGGCCCGCGGTCAAGGTGATCGCAGGGAAAGATGGGAGAGAGAGGCCTCGCCCAGATGACTCAAAGTGACTCCAGCGTGCCCCAGCTGGGCAACGCGACCGGCCTGTCCTGCCGGGAATGCGGCTGGACCACTCCGCTCGGCCCGTACTACGCCTGCGCGGAGTGTTTCGGGCCACTCGAGGTCAGTTACAAGTTCCCCCGGATCACCCGGGAAGAGATCGAGTCCGGCCCGTACAGCATCTGGCGCTACGCGCCGCTGCTGCCGGTCCCGGCCGATATCGCGAGCCGCCGGACGACGCAGCCGGGCTACACGAAGCTGATCGACGCCGACGGCCTGGCGGGCAAGCTCGGCATGCGGCAGCTGTGGATCAAGGACGACAGCGGCAACCCCACCCACTCGTTCAAGGACCGGGTGGTGGCCGTGGCCCTGGCCGCCGCCACGGAGATGAACTTCAAGGTCCTGGCCTGCCCCTCCACCGGCAACCTGGCCAACGCGGTGGCGGCCGCGGCGGCCCGGGCCGGGATCCGCTCGGTCGTCATGGTCCCCTCCAACCTGGAGGGCCAGAAGATCCTGACCACGGCGGTCTACGGCGGCACGTTCGTCACGGTGGACGGCAACTACGACGACGTCAACCGGCTGGCCTCAGAGCTGGCGGGCGAGCACGACGACTGGGCCTTCGTGAACGTGAACGTCCGCCCCTATTACGCGGAGGGCTCCAAGACCCTCGGGTTCGAGATCGCCGAGCAGCTCGGCTGGCGGCTGCCCGAGCAGATCGTGGTCCCGATCGCCTCGGGCGCCCAGCTGGTCAAGATCGACAAGGGCTTCCAGGAGCTGGTCGAGCTGGGCCTGGTCGAGGACAAGCCGTGGAAGGTGTTCGGCGCCCAGGCCACGGGGTGCTCCCCGGTGTCCGAGGCGTTCGCCAACGGCTGGGACGCGGTGCGCCCGGTCAAGCCGTCGACCATCGCGAAGTCCCTGGCCATCGGCAACCCGGCCGACGGCCCGTACGTCCTCGACGTGGTGCGCCGTACCGGCGGCGTCGTCGCGGACGTGTCGGACGAGGAGGTCGTCGACTCGATGCGGCTCCTGGCCAGCGCGCAGGGCGTGTTCGGCGAGACCGCCGGCGGGGTCACGCTGGGCGTGCTGCGCAAGCTGATCGCGTCCGGCCAGCTGGACCCGGACAAGGAGACGGTGATCATCAACTCCGGCGACGGGCTGAAGACCCTGGACGCCGTCGCGCCCGCGGTGCGCGTCCCGGAGGCGATCAAGCCCAGCGTCGAGGCGTTCCAGGCCGCGGGCTACGAGGGCGAATGAGTACGTGCATGGGCACTGACCGCGCATTCTCTCAGTGAGTGATACCGGCGGTGATCAATGCAGTGCAGGACGGCGCGATTGACCGCCATGTGGCGTCATGGAGCCCGCGCACGCGGTAAGGTCAGTTCCGGTCGTTACCGGCAAGACAGGTACGAGCGCGAGAGCGTGCGAGGCATGGCTCGGCGGGTTGCGATCGACGGGTTCCGCGGTCGAAAGGGTGGAACCCGCAAGCCCGAGCAGCAGTTAGGGAGTTGTTTGAAATGGCTCAGGGCACCGTCAAGTGGTTCAACCCGGACAAGGGCTACGGCTTCATCGCCGTGGACGGTGGCAAGGACGTTTTCGTCCACTTCTCGGCGATCCAGGCCGACGGATACCGGTCCCTCGACGAGGGTCAGCGCGTCGAGTTCGAGATCACCCAGAGCGACCGGGGACAGCAGGCCGAGCAGGTCGTCGTAGTCTCCTAAGTTCGCCGCTCCGCGCGGAGTTACGCCGGCCGGCCTGGTTCCCCATCGGGGGAGCCAGGCCGGTTTGCTTTGTTTTACACTCGCGGCCACCGCTTAAGTTCGCGGAACCTGTTGCCAGAGCAGCGGTAACCGCGAACATAGCGCCCGGAGGAAGGTCACGATGCCCGCCGGGCCCTCGACGACGAGGTCCGCGGCGTCGGCGACCTGAGGGGACTCCGGGCTGCGGCTGGCGACCGCGCACCCGGGGACGCCTTCGGCGCGCAGTCCGCGGATCGCGTCGAAGGCGGGCAGGTCGCCCAGGTCGTCTCCGCAGAAGACCACGGACCGGGCACCGCGTTCGCGCACGAGCGCCTTCAGCGTCCCGCCCTTGTCCGTGCCGGCGGGCCTGATCTCCAGGACGAACTTTCCCGGCTCGACCGTCAGCCCGGTCTGCTCCGCGAGCCGCCCGACCGGTTCGCGGAGCCTCTCGAACTCTCCCGCCGGGTCGGCGGCCTGCCGCGTATGCACGGCGAGCGCGGTGCCCTTGTCCTCGATCCGGACGCCGTCGGCTGCCCCTTCGGCGGCCAGCACTCCGGGCAGCCGGTCGCGGACGACGGCGACGCCGGGCGGGACGGGGGCGGCGGTCACGGTGCCGTCCTGCCAGCGTTCGGCGCCGTAGTGGCCCAGGACGATCAGCCCGCTGACGCCGGCGAAGCCGCCGAACGCGACCGCGTCGGCCGCGGGCCTGCCGGTGATGATGGCCACGGTGCCGGCCTTGGCGGCCAGGGCCGCGAGGGCGTCCGCGGCACCGGGGTAGCCCCGGGCGTCAGACGGCTCGGGCACGATGGCGGAGAGGGTCCCGTCGAAGTCGGACGCGATCAGCGCGCCCGCCGGGTCGGCCGCGACGGCGTCCAGCCCCGCGCGGCCGGAGGGGGATGCGGAAGTCACGCCGTTACCTATTACCAGTCTGGGCCGAGCGCATGCGCTGCCGCCGGGACCGCTGCGCGCGCAGCCGCTTCACCAGGACCGGATCGAACTTGAGCGCCTCCGGGCTGTCGATCAGGTCATTCAGCAGCTGGTAGTAGCGGGTGGACGGCATGCCGAGCGTGTCGGCGATGGCCTGCTCCTTGGCCCCGGGAGAGCGCCAGGTCCGCCGCTCGAAAACGAGCACGCGTCTATCGCGCTCGGTCAAAGCCGGCATCGGCAAGCCTCCCGTCCCATGGGGCCGCGCGCGAACGATTACCCTCGTCGTCCGTGGCCTCGTATCACTGTCTCACCTTCCTGACCGACTACGGGCTGGAAGACGGATTCGTGGCGGCCTGCCACGGGGTCGCCCTCCAGATCGCCCCAGACGCCCGCATCCTCGACATTACCCACCTGGTGCCGCCCGGCGATATACGCCGCGGCGCGGCGGTTCTCGCGCAGACCGTCCCGTACCTGCCGCGGGCGGTGCACGTGGCCGTCGTCGACCCGGGGGTCGGCACGTCCCGGCGCGGCGTCGCGGTGGAGACGGCCAGCGGCTCCGTGTTCGTCGGGCCGGACAACGGGCTGCTGTCGTGGGCGGTCGAGGAGGCGGGCGGGGCCGTGGCCGCGATGAGCCTCACGAACAAGGATCTGTGGCGGGACTCGGTGACGGCCACGTTCCACGGCCGGGACATCTTCATGCCCGTCGCGGCCAGCCTGGCGGCCGGGGTCCCGCTCCGGGAGGCCGGCCGGGACCTGGCGACGGCCAGCCTGGTGACGCTGGGCCGTCCCGGGAGCCGGGTGTCGGGCGATACCGCCTCGGGCGAGGTCCTCACCGTGGACCGCTTCGGCAACGTGCAACTGTCGGTCACCGCCGCCGACGCGGCGGCCGCCGGGGCGGTCCCCGGCGGGCCGGCCCGGCTGGGCTGGAACGACCAGAGCCGGAACGACCAGGACGAGCGGGTCATCCCCTTCGGCCGCACGTTCGGCGACGTGCCACCGGGCGAACTGGTCGCCTACCCCGACAGCTCCGGGCTGATCGCGATCGCGGTCAACCAGGGCGATGCCGCCGGGCTCCTGCCCCTGCGCCCGGGGACGCCGGTCAGCCTTCGTTTTCAAACCCTTACGAAATTCTGATCAAACCTGCGGATACCGCTCGGCCACCTGAACGGACATGGCAGCATGAAAGCGGACCTAACGGCCCAATGCCCTTCGCCCGACTTTGGAGTGTGTTGACGGTGCGGAACTCGCTCTGGCTAACCCGTGGCATATGGGCGCTCGTACCGGCCCTCACCGCCGCGTCGGTTGTCTTCCTGCCTGCCAGCGCGCAGGCCGGTGCCCGCCCGTCCGGGCAGGCCGGCGCCCGCCCGTCCAAGTCGGCGTCCGCGAGCCCGAGCGGCTCCGCCCCCGGCCTCTCCGGCGAATGGTGGCTGGACTCCCTCAGCGCGCAGCAGGAGTGGAGCGCCGGACCGCAGGAAGGGGCCGGGGTCACCGTCGCTGTGCTGTCCACGGGAGTCGACGGGACCCAGCCGGACCTCACCGGGAACGTCGCCCCCGGGCCCGACTTCACCGGGCTCCCTGGGTCTGGCAACGGGACGTACCGGGGCGACGAAGGGACGGAGATCGCCAGCCTGATCGCCGGCCACGGGCACGGTGACGGCTCCCAGGGGATCACCGGCATCGCGCCGAAGGCCCGGATCCTGCCGGTCCGCGTGACCCTCGATCCGCAGGACCCTCAGCTGGGCAAGGCCAGCACCGCCGAGCGGCTCCCGGGCGCTATCGCGAACGGGATCAACTACGCGGTCAGTCACGGCGCCAGGGTCATCGACCTCCCGGCTGACCCGGCCACCCTCGCCGGCTCCGGAAAGGCCGCGAAGGCCGGGATGACCGGCGGCAGCCCGGCTGAGCAGTCGGCGGTGCGGCACGCGCTCGCCCGCGACGTCGTCCTGGTCGCGCCCGCCGGGGATACCGGCACCGCCCCGGAGACCGGCTACCCGGCCGCCTACCCCGGGGTCGTCTCGGCCGGGGCGACCGATCAGGACGGGCATCTCGCGCCGTTCAGCAGCACCGGCTCGTACGTGTCGCTGACCGCCCCCGGGGCGGGTGTCACGGCGGCCCGGGCGGGCAGCGGGTACACCACGCTGTCCAGCACGGATGCCTCGGCCGCCCTGACATCGGGCATCGCGGCGCTGATCCGCTCCCGCTATCCCCGGCTGTCCGCTGCCCAGGTCGCGAAGGCCCTGAAATCCAGCGCCGAGCCCGTGGCGGGACACCAGCCGGGAACCGGAGCGGGCTCGATCACCGCGACGAACGCGGTGACCTCCGCGGACAGCATCGTCTCGCTCATCGGGACCCCCGGGCCCAGGCTGGGCACCCGGCTGCCGGAGGACGCGGCTATCGCGGGCGGGGCCGTCATCGTCGTGGTCCTGGTCATCGCCGGGATCATGCGCCTGCGGCGCCGCCGCCTGGACGACGACATCCCGGACTGGGGCAACGGGCTTCCCGGCGCGGCCCCGGGACACGCCCGCCCGGGGTACCGGGAGGACCCGGCGGACCAGCCCGATCCTCCGGCGTCGCAGCGGGGCCCGGGGTCGCCGGGCAGGCGCGCGTCGGCGGCGGACGCCGTGGGCCGGGCCTCGGCCGCGCGGATCGGGCGGGACACCGGCCCGATACCCCGGCACCCGGACCAGAACCGTTCCGCGCCGTACCCGGGAATGCCGCCGCAGGGCTCCAGCCGGGTCTCCGGCCCGATGCGGGCCGCGAACACCCCGCTGCCCCAGCGCCAGTCCAGGAAGCGGGCGCCCCAGCCCGGCTCCCACCGGCGCTGATTTCGCGGCCGGCGGCAAAGAGCGCCGCCTTAGCCGGCCGCGGGCGCGGGCTACTCGGCGGGGGTGTCCGGTTCGATCCGGGCGCCGCCGGCCGCTTCGGCTTCTGCCTCGGCCTTGGCCGCGGCCAGGCGGGCCTTCACGTCCGAGGCGTATTCGTGGACGTATTCCTGCCCGGACAGTTCGCCGATGGCGCTCATCACCCGGTCGGCGATCACCCGGCGGGCCTTGCCGGGCCGCTCGTCCGCCAGGTCGCCGAATTCCATCGGCTTCCCGATGCGGATCTCGATCCGCGACGGACGCGGCACGCGCGCGCCGGGGGGCAGCATCTGCCGCGTCCCGACCATCGCCACCGGGACGACCGGCGCTCCGGACTGCAACGCCAGGTACCCGATCCCCGAGCGCCCCCGGTACAGCCGCCCGTCCGGCGAGCGAGTCCCCTCCGGGTAGAAGCCGAACAGGTCACCCTGGCGGAGGATCTCCACCGCCGCGTCCAGCGTCGCGTAGGCCGAACGGGCACCGCCTCGGTCGATCTTCAGCTGGTTGGTCGACTTCAGGTAGGCCGCGAACACCTTCCCGGCCAGCTTGGTCGGCGCGAAGTACTCGGCCTTGGCCGGGAACACCACCGGCCGGGAGATCATCAGCGGCAGGTAGAAGGAGTCGATCACCGACAGGTGGTTCGAGGCCAGGATCGCCGCCCCGGTCTCGGGGATGTTCTCCAACCCGGTTACCCAGGGCTTGCCCAGCGCAAGCCCGTTCAGTACGGGTCCGACCGTGTAACGCGAGAGCTTGTACTGCACTCCGTAACGATATCCGTTACGGGCGCGGCCCCGGGGACGGACGCGGCCATCGCGATCACCAGAGGGATCGCGAACGGCGCCGCCGCGGCCGGGACGATCACCCCGGAGTCGTCGGCCAGCCAGCCGATCACCAGCACCAGCCACACGAGGCAGGCCGTGACCCGCACCAGCGCCACGGCCTCGAACGCGAGGGGAAGCAGGCGCAGCCGGAACCATTCCGGGCGCCACAGGGCCAGCCCGGTCAGCGCGACTCCGGCCGGGACCAGCGGCGACAGCCCGGTCACCGACAGGCTGCCGAGGTTGGAACTGGCCTTGCGCTCCAGCAGCGCCGTGCCGTGACCGTGCAGGATGTCCCCGGCGAAGGCCCCGATGTCGGATACCCCGATCGCCGGGAACAGGTAGGTGACCAGCGCGAACACCGCGACCAGCGCCAGGCCCGACACCGCCACCGGCCCCGCGTACCGCCAGCGCGGCCGGATTCCGGCCAGTTCCAGCAGCAGCAGGGCCAGGCACGGCACCAGCGCGATGGTGCCGCCGACCTTGGCTCCGAACCCGGGCCAGCCCGAGGTCACCACCGCGAACGCGCCGACCGCGACCGCGTAGCCGATCCCTCTGCGCTGGCCCAGCCAGGCGGCGGCCACCAGCACCGCGACGCAGTACACGCCGATGACGTCGTTGCCGAGGCCGTAGTAGCGGCCGGACTCCAGGAGCGACAGGCCGAAGGGGGTCTCCAGCTGCAACCGGGAGCCGGTCATGACGTCGATCCCGAGCACCGCGACCGTGACCAGGCAGATCGCCCCGGCCGGCCCCAGGGGATCCCGCCGCCACCGGCCCGTGAACGCCAGGCCGGCGAGCACCGCGGTCCAGGCACCCGACAATCCGTAGAGCCAAACGGATCGGTGTTCCAGTCCCGCCCACGGCGCGATGCCCGCCAGGAACGTGCCGGCCGGGACCGCCGCCGCGACCGTCCCGGCCACCCGCCAGCAGGCGGCCCGGCGCCGGCGGTTCCGCTCGCTCCCGCCCCAGAACACGAGGGCCGGGACGGCGAGCAGGAGGGCGCCCAGTGCGGCGTAGCCGGCGAAGAACCACGCGTGGGTGGACCTCCAGACCTGTTCGGCCGCATCGGCCGAGACCAGGGACGCGACAGCGCCGGCCAGGCTGCCCCGGCCGCCGCGCGTCACGACCGACCCGGCCAGGTAGCCGGGCACCGCGGCGCCCAGCCAGTGCGCCACCGTGGGGGTCAGGTCGGTGAGGGCCACGACCCCCGGCTGCCGGGTCGACCTCGCGTCCAGCAGCCCCCGCTCGTAGCCGGGGCCGCTGACCACGACGGTCATCAGGTGCGGCGGCCGCCCTCCGGTGCCTCCGGGCGCGGTGACCAGGAGCAGGGTGTCCGGCGGCAGGCCCGCCGCGACGTGAGCGAGGAGCCGGTCCGTCGCTGGAGAGACGATCCGTTCGGCATAAGGCTGTTGGCCCAGGTCGATGACGGTCAGGGGGCAGCGCGCCAGGGTGCCCGCCGGGATCCGGGCCGGGGACGGGACGTAGTCACGGACCCTGCCGCCGGGCGCGGCCAGGGCGAGGGCCGCCCCGGGGCCGACCGCGGTCGCGCAGCGGGTCAGGCGTCCGAGCAGGCCCCAGTCCGGGCTCTGATGGTATCCCGCGTTACGGCTGGTCAGAGCGGGCATCGCGGGGATCCGGGCTCCGGTGCCGTCCCGGACGACCGGGGGCAGGGGGCCGCACCGGGTGCCCGCCGAGGCGCGGGCGCCGGAATTCAGCGTGAGCCAGCCGTCCGCCGGGCAGGCCACGGGGTTCTCGGCGTAGTCGACCAGCCCGCCCGCCGAGCCCTGGCCGGCCAGGCGCCACACGGCGGTCCCCGGGGTCACCTGGGACCAGCGCAGACCGGACAACCCGACGACCACCACGTGCCGGACCGGCTGGACCGGCGCCGTTGACGCCCGGGACGGGCCGACGATACCGATCGCGACAGCCGCGAGCACCACGAGGGCAATAGCTAGCCGACGCGCGTTGACCACGGTGGTAACCCTATCTGGCCGGGCTGCCTATCCCGCGCAGAGGCTCTGGTTCGCGGTCCGGTCCTGGATCGGGATGCTGGACGGGGTCGCCGACGGATCCGGGGTGGAACTCGCGGACGGGCCCGGAGTGGCCCCGGACAGGGAGTCCCCGCGCTCGGCCACGGAGTTGCCGGTCCGCGCGGGCGACGGCGCGGCGGCCGGATTCGCCTTGAACAGCCTGGTGCTGGCCGGGATGTCGTTGCGGAAGGAAGAGAAGATCTTGCCGTCCTCGGGCTGGTTCCACAGGACGTCCGCGGGCTGGGCCGGGTCCGGGTAGTTGGGCACGGTGAAGAACGCGATCTTGTCCGACGGGATGTTCCGCAGGCTCTCGCCCAGGTTGTAGAGGCCGCGTATGCCGCCGAGCTGGCTGTCAATGGTCAGCGCCCGGGTGGTGGCGTCGAGGAACCCGTAGATCGCGACCGGGTCGAGCGTCCGCTGCCGTACCCGGCCGATCAGCGCGGACATGAACGCCTGCTGGCGCCCGATCCGTTCCAGGTCGCTGCCGTCGCCCAGGGTGTAGCGGGCCCGGACGTAGCCCAGTGCCTGCCTGGGGTCGAGCATGTGACGGCCCGCGGTCAGATGGAGCCCGGACTGCGGGTCGTTGATCGGGCTGGAGTTGCACTCGGGAACCCCGCCGAGCGCGCGGACCATCGACTCCAGGCCGGTGAAGTCGACCACGACGAAGTGGTCGATATAGACCCCCGTATCGCTCTCCAGCGTCTTCACGGTGCAGGCGACGCCCAGGTTGGTGTGGTTGCCGTCGAGGTTCCCGGTCGCGAAGGCCTGGTTGATCTTGGCCTGCGTCGGCTGGGACATGTGCCGGTTGCCCATCTGGCAGGACGGAATGTTCACCCACGAGTCGCGCGGGACCGACATGACCTCGGCCCACTGCCGGTTCGCCGGGATGTGGATGATCATCATCGTGTCGGACTGGTCGGTGACCAGCCCGCTCCCGAACGCCTTCCCCAGGCCCTGGCGGGAGTCCGAGCCGAGGACCAGGATGTTCTCGGCTTCGGGATGGCTGTCGACCGGCCGGGACCCGAGCATGCCGGTGATGTTGTCCTGCTGGATGTTGGTGTTGAAGTGACTCAGGACGCCGAACGCGGCGATGACGACCACCGCCACCAGCACGGCCAGGCCCGCGGATCCCCAGATCAGGATTCGCCGGCGTCCTCGTCGCCGGATCGCGAGTTCCTCGGTTCCCTCGGGTTCGGATTCCTCGCTCATGGTTCATCCCGCCTGTCCGGCCCCTTGTCCGGCGCTTGATCGCGAACTATCCGGAGCCATTCCCATACCTGAGACGCCCAAGCGGTCAACATGGTTGAAAACCGGTTAATTCACGACCGTCACTGCACGGCCGGCGTGGCTCAGCGCCCCCGATGATCACTGCTAGTAATATGCCATGCTCAGTGCGCGATTAACATCACGCGTCTCCCGGGGCCTCGAAACTCCGGGGTTCCGGAACGGAAGGATGTCGGACCGCTGATACGGACGGCCCGCCGACGCTGGCTGCTGATCTGGACCGCCATCGGCTCCGCGCTGGTCATGCTCGTCAGCGCGGGCCTGTCGGTGTTCTTCGGCCAGCTGAACGGCAATATCACCACTCAGTCGATGGCCATTCTCGGCAAAACGCCGCCGCCATCGAAAGCCGGCGTGCTCAACATCCTGGCCCTGGGATCGCAGACCCGGGACGGACAGGGACCCGGGTTCGGCCATGACCCGGGCACGGACCTGTCCGACACCGCGATGCTGATCCACCTGAACGCCGACCACACGCACGCGATCGTCCTGTCCATCCCCCGCGACCTCATCGTCAGCCGCCCGGCCTGCCGGGAACGGGTCGGCGGCAACGCCATCGTCCCCGGCGACCGGGAGGCGATGTTCGACTCCGCGATGAACCTCGGCGGCCCCGCCTGCGCCGTCGCCACGGTCCAGAACATGGCCAGGATCAGGATCGACCACTTCATCCGGCTCGACTTCAACGGGTTCCGCCGGATGACGAACGTCCTGGGCGGCGTGCGGGTCTGCGTCCCGCGTCCCGGGATCCACGACTGGCGCAGCCACCTGAACATCTCCGCCGGCCTGCACGTCATCACCGGGAACGAGGCCCTCGCCTTCGTCCGGGACCGCCACGGCATCGGAAACGGCGGGGACCTCGGGCGGATCGAGATGCAGCAGATGTTCGTCTCCTCGCTCCTGCGCAAGGTCATCAGCGCCGGGACCCTCACCGATCCCATGACCATGTACAAACTGGCCAACGTCGCCACCGGCGCCCTGACCACCGACCCCGGCCTGGGCTCGGTGCAGAAACTGCTCCACCTGGGCCAGAGCCTGCGCGGGCTCCAGCTGGGCAACGTCACGTTCGTGACGCTGCCGAACCAGATGGACCCGGCCAACCTTGACCGGCTCGAGCCCAAGGAACCCCAGACGTCGGAAATCTGGAGCCTCCTCCGCTCGGACCGCCCCTGGACCGGCCTCCTCGCCTCCGGCTCCGGCTCTGGCTCCGGTTCTGGCTCTGGCGGCCCGGGTGTCACCCGTCAGCTGGCCGCGGTCTCCGTCTCCGGCTCCG
>Ga0131853_10013551_pt1 | contig 14953 bp, 9 predicted proteins | sample TergutLab28metaG_FD_92764 | JGI IMG/M metagenome (GOLD analysis project Ga0131853, IMG submission 92764) | Labiotermes labralis P1 segment gut microbial communities from Petit-Saut dam, French Guiana - Lab288 P1 (version 2) (version 2) | ecosystem: Host-associated > Arthropoda: Insects >... | reverse complement strand
GAGAAAAAAATGAAGAAATAATTTCTAGCAACTGTCTCCCACACCATAAGAGAGCCAGCTCCTTCACGAACAAGCACAAAGCAGCCCGGTTACATTTGCTCCCTATGTTGTCGAGATATAGACAAATGAGTGAGAGCGTGCACCATGACGAGCAGTGCTCGTCACTCCACGCTGAACGGTTAATAATTATATGCATCTTTTATTTTCAAAGCCCAAAGACAATGTATGCTGTGTGGGCAAAAATGTATGTAAGTTCTGAAGTCAAGAAATAAATAATTTGGGAACTTCCATGGGTAAGGATAAATGTTATGCTTACCAGCATGAACAAATTTGTTTCATTTTAGTCAACTCAAAATATAAATAAGATCATCTAAAAAAAGTTGAAGTTCGTATATACAACTAAATGATTCCTATTTCAATACTGAGGGCATTAACTGTGTTGGTATTAGTGATAATGTAAGTACAGTATTAGTTACCATTTTGCTAGCATCTGTTCATTCTGTTTTTAGATGTGACAAATTTTACTGTTACGTCTTTGCACATGATTTGCTAATATGATGAATTCTTATGAAACATGCTACGTACAAAATATTTTACTGGACTTAGGAAGTAGACGTGACCTTTATTTCCAGAACCCCAGTAACATCAGTTGAGCCAGATCCAGTTGAAACCTCCTGTTAGGGACCAAATCACATTGAAATGTTGGATCTATATGATAACTGGTCCATAAATGAATCCTCAATTTTTATGTACTCCGAATCTCTTTGTAATACAATAAATTGTTTGCAAAATTATAGCATTTTGATTTGTTTGCTTTCCTCATACAGTCCATTCAACAATGGAGAGATTACGATATGTTACAAAAATGTTTGAAGGTTACATTGTTTCTGGAAAGGAGTTTCCAGATGCACTATCCATTTGTTGCACCTCTTTTACCATAGCTGCCTCAAAGGCTGGACTTCACCTGTTCAAGAGTTCCCCAACTCTGATGAAGTCCCTGTCCTACAACATGAATGGGGAGGTGGGGGGTGTCAGATTTGAGGAGGAGGAAAACCGAAATCAAGGTGGAAACGATGGGTCAGGTAAGGTTTTGACCAAAGGAAGAATGTGGGAAGAAAATGAGGTGGAAGAGCTTTCAGAACATACTTTGATAGAGGTGCTTAGAAGCAAGAATAGTCTTAGGAAGTAGAGATGCCTGAACAGAAAGAACAAGAATATTGCAGAGTCATTGTAGGACACAGACTAGGTAAGTTTGGCATCACATGTATTTAAATACCTTCACCACTTCCCTTGACAGGTATGTCAATGCCCTATATTCAGATGTTCTTGATAGTTAGAGATTAAAAAAAAAAAATTCTAATCTTTGTATCAAAGACGAGAATAGAAGACGCTAAAGTAACTAAGAAGGACAAGGTATAGCTGGAAGGGTGAATTGATATGGATGTTAAAAAATATAAGTGAGAACAGATTGGGTTCAACTGGCTTATGACAGGGACAAATGGTGGGCTTTTGTGAGCGAGGTATTGAACCTTTGGATTCTGTAAAAAAACATGTAATTTATTGACTAGCTGATAATTCCCCAAGAAGGAAACTGATACATGCAGTTCTGTAAAAAGAATTTCATTAATTTATAGAACTCAAGAAGGTATAGTATTTAACCTTTAATGGGCAAACAGGCATTGTCCCCTTAAATGTTCATTTTTGTCCCCCAAAAAATACTGTCCCCACAGTGGGAATTTAAATTGAACAGTGCTCCAGCTGCAGCAGAAACCCAACATTTAAAAGGCTGTACATTACAAATTAAATTTGGGAGAGATGAAATGGATGTATGTTGTGGGAGAAAAGTAGGACACAGCTACTTAAAACCCTCAGATAAGTTGGATTAGGAGAACTGCACTCTTGAAATCACTGAGGATTACATGCAGTAGTGGACTTTGTAGGATTATTTGAACTCTTACAGCCTTTTATTACCAAGAAGTTCTTGTAGATGGAATACCTGAGTGTGTATATTGACGAGACTGGATAACAAGGAATTGTGGTTCAGTCCCTGGCTGGGACAGATTTTTCTGTTCTCCAACATGCACAAAGCAACTGTGGTGTCCACGCAGCCTCCTGTTCAGTAGGTACCAGAGGCTCTTCTCCCAGGGGTAAAGCATCCTGGACATGAAATGGACCACACATCCATTTAGTGTCAAGATTAACTCCTCATCTCACATACACCCTTATTGTCTGGTGTTAAGTACAGGGACAACAATACCATGGACGTTTGATAGGTCCTGCCTCCATTACCTTCCTAGTCCTCAAAAATGGTTTATCATGGTTTGCAAAATTGAAATATTACCTTGCAAAATGATGTTAAAAAAATAAATAAAATGTGACATTATCAAAGGTATGACTTTTTAGGTTTTTAAATTTAACATTATTTAATGAACCATTCCATTACTAAGTTAAGAATCTGGTGATAAACTCAGTTGTATTCAATATGGTTTGTAACACTAATATGTAAAATTGCTCCTGGCCTCCTGGGCTGCTCTTAATTTTGCAATGAACATAACCAAAACTTCACAATCATTTCATAAACAGTTGAACTGTTTTCTTCGTATTATATACTTTAGTGTACTCATTCTTTCACAGTTTTCCTCTGCAAAACCAGACCAATGCCTTTACAATCAACAAGTGTAATTCAAAAAAAAAAAAAACCAGTGTTTCATACCATATGTATTAAAAATTTAATAGTGCAGTGTGGAGTAACACAAATAATGCCATTGTAATAAAGACTTTTGCGGTGTTAGCAATGCAGGCAAAGTCCTTCCTTTCTTATTCTCTGGTAGTTCAGCCTGATTCAGTACATGACCACCTCAATTATGCTTCTCCATTGCTTCCTGTCTTCATATCCTTGTATGTGGTAGGCCATCTAAGTTGGTAGGTTTGAGGATTCTCAATGTTCATTTTTTACGGGTATGGAATTCTAGGCCTCATGGACCCAACCCCCCACCCTCTGTCTAGCAGCCCAAACAAACCAAGTCTGGCATTGGCCCTACCAGCAGCTGGCAAAGCTTCGGAGTTCAACAATGCACAGAATACCTCTCACCTGGAAAAATATGCCTTCAACAAGGAGGAAGTACCATCAAAGTGAAGTCCTCACTTTACGGATCACAAATTTGGCTTGCACACTTATAACTGGAATAACATCCCACATATCAAATAATTACAGAGAATCTGGAATAAAAGACAATTTTCTATAACACAGACACACCAACTTAATTTTCAGTAATGAAGAACAAGGTTGTTATGGAAATGGTGGTGAATAAAGGAATTCAAATGTACAATAAATGAACAAACTAAAGCTGGAAATTGGAAATAATGTGGCACTTCCAAAATGAATAGAGGTCATTCTTGAAAACTCCACTACTTGCTGAGTAACAACCCAGAAGAGTGCAGTTCTCATGTGCTTCGCGACAGAAGCCTGAAATCACACACAGGTCGCTCTCATTGCAGCAAACATTTTTTGTACCATACATGTACGTTATATTTTATTAATTTGATTTTTACAGTATGTTTCCAAGTAAAAATTACTTGCCTCTATTAACTTGTGTAGTGGTTGAAATTCAGCTGAATTTGTAATTTATGTAATTTACAACCATGCACATTACCATAATATTGCATCAGAAAGATAAATCTGACCATGTGTATGCCATGAAGATATATGGGGCACTGAAGTTTATCACCGCTCTTGTTTAACCTTTTAACTAGATGAATATGTCCCCCATGCCCAGTTCAAACTGTCTTAAAAATTCACAGTATCCAATACACACAGTGGCACATGCTAATACAAGGCAAATACCCAACCTGTCATGCACAAATATCTGAGATGACCCCAGTACTCTGAAACAACATACTTTCACATGACCTTAACAACTATCATTCCAAGAACTTCTCACTTTCAGTTTTTGGCTTTATTTAATATGAGTGAAAATAACATACACACTCTAAAACATTCTACAAAATACAAACTTTTAACACTGTACAGTACTCTTTAAGTACATTCACCAATTCTATTTAAGATGAGAGAACAAAGTTTTACTAACACAAGCATCCACACAATGCAAGTAGTCAAAAAGTTCTTCACTGCAGACTTCTGCAGTCTTCTTTCTTGAGTTGACTCTGTCATTGCACCCAGTATACTTTTCATAAAGTGCCGTGCATTTTGGTAACTCGTGACATTGTTCCTAAAGAAAGAGAATAGAATTTCAACCCCTTCATTTAAGTAACCGTGTCAATTCACGCCAACTGGAGTATTGGAAATGGGCTTACGCAAAGAAATTTTATGCTCATGGAACGTATACAATCCATGAATCCAATAAATCAATGTCTGCCGGTTTTGTAGTCATGATAAGAGTACTCGGTGATTTCTTAAGAAAGGGAATGGCGGAGAAATTTAACAATTAAATACAGTTACCACATTCGTTTATATGCTCTACCAAACGATCGATTACAGAAAATAGAGCATAGTACCCGAAGAGTTTGTTGAGGGTCCACCAAATCCTCGTCGTCTTGCGCTTTTACGCTTGGGATGCCTGGCTTCAACGATACCGTGTTCCCCTAAAAATTAAAATAAAAACCACTTAAAGGGGTTCACCAAAGATTCATTATACAACAGACATCGCCAATGAAAACGTGCCTATAAAGGAGAAAGAATGAAAATGATACCATTCTGAATAAGTGCAGCAACCTTCCTACTCCTTACACAGGTTCTAATGCGCCTATAATACAGTGTGTTTCGCATTGCAATTGGTCCAGTTATTATCCCCTACAATATTTCGACCAATGAATGAGGAGGTTTTAAATTAACTACAATAGGAGTCACCTCAAGTACCTCTTAAACATGCTTCAATTAATTACTTCAACCACAATGTGTATAAATATTCTATAATGAGTTATGCAAAAATTCTTGAGAAGGAATAATTTACTTTCCTATACATATTAAAGTTATAAAACTACGGTTGGATACTGAAATTGGGTGTGAAGTTGATAGAGGTTAGGACTGAGAAACGACGATGGAGAAGAGGGTATCTTGTTCTTCGCAATTGTGTTGAATGAATCTACTTAAGATGTGTTTGAATATTGGAGATTGATATAGACGAAAACTGACATATCAGTCCTTGTCCTAGTGACATGTATTTGTGTAAAGGGTTAGTGTATTTGTCTGTAAAACCTTTTCGATAGTCTACCCACCGCTTACCGTGTTCAAAAAAAGTGAGCATCGCGGGTATAAAACTGTTGTTTACTAATAATTTTACAATGTGACAGAGCTTATATCGATACAAACTTTTAACTGTTAATCAAATATAACATTAATATGTCATATAGTTGTCACATGTTTGCATTTATTGATTTTAATTTCATGAAAAACTATTTATTGTTGTGCTCACAACTGCACTGCCCATAAATATTTTTCTTCGTGATACTCTGTTCGTGAATTACACCGATAATGTTTTCAGTTTTTTGTTTCATTTCAGCTATGAATGGTATGATGGAGTCCTCTCATTCTGGCAGCCGCTCTGGATCACATCATCATCACCATCATAAGCCTAGAAACTACAAGCTTGTAGTTGACCCCTTTCTGGTTAAAGGTGCATCAAAGTTGTATAGATATGATGGAAATGTACCAAATGACCCGACATACCCTCCAGTACAACTTCGGGATCCACGAAAACCGCCTCCCAAAATATGGGGAAGACCTGACCCACTTGATATACCTTTACCTAGATTTAAGGTTAGGTTCATACTGTTTAAGTTGTTCATAAAGTGAAACAAAAGTATCTTGTTGCAGGTTACTTCATTGGACTGGCATTTCATTCATTTTTTAATATATTTGTTACAGATTGATGGAAATTATGTAGGGATTCCACCACCACTAGAAGTAACGATTTGTAACTTGAATGACAATATTGACAAAGCTTTTCTCTCAGATATGGTAAGGATATAGTTGTATAACGAAATAAGCTCTGACTGAATCTTGCAATTTTTTATTTTCTGTGTGTGTGTGTGTGTGTTTTTTTTTTTATCTCTTACAAACCACTTTTTTTTTTTCAGGTTCAGAAATTTGGCCCTGTAGAAGAATTATTTATCTACTACCATCCTATTTCTAATAAACACTTAGGCTTAGCCAGAGTGGTTTTTGAGGCAATAAAGTCAGCCGCAGCCTGTGTTGAGAAACTCAACAACACGTCTGTCATGGGGAAAGTTGTTCATGTCTTCCTTGATGCATTTGGTAATGTCTTGTTATTGTGTATGAAAGTCTTTGTTTTTGATCATACTGTTGTCAACTTATTGTATCTGTTACTTTGTCTTCACTTTCTAAGGTGAGGAGTGTCGAAAGATTTTCCAAGAGAAGACTCAAGATAAGAAGTTGGAGAAGGAAGCTGCACCTGATGTGGGACTGGATGAGACATCTTCAGGTGCTACAGACAAGGAAGATGTGCTTGTGAAAATACAGTTGCCAAAGAAAGTTGGAATTGCTCCTCCAGATCAGATTTCAGATGATTTGGACCATTCATGGTCAGATAAGGAGGAGTTGTCTCGTGGTGTTGTTAATCAAAAGAAAGAGCATATGTCATTTGCTCATCACGATAATAGAGACTATGGTACACCAACAGACCATCGAACGTTCCCCGTGACAAGACATCGTGATTATCCTACACCGGGTTCCAGTACAAGTGACTATGGCACAGCCCCAAGTGAAGCAGGAAGCTACTCGGACAGAAGCTATGCTAGTAGTAAAGACTATGGCTACCATGGTTCAACACCATCCAACCATTCATCTCGTAGTACTCCTGTTAGCTATGATTACCACAATCATTACCCTCCTGCTCCTCCTCCTCCTCCTCCTCCTCCCCCTCCTCCTCATTCTACTCACTATCCGCCATATCATGCACAAACTAGCCAACACCATACCCGACCTCCTATTGCACCACCACCATATGGTCATCAGATACACCCTCCACCCCATACATTACAGACTCACATGCCACCTCCACCAATCCACCACACTCATCCCTTAGTTCCACCAATACACTCAGGTTCCCAGCAGTGGCAACCACCTTGGAGTGATTCACAGCAGATGCTGCCTCTCTGGGAGCAGTCAGCACGGCCCATTCAGCAGTCAGCATTGCGTCATATCCCAGTGCATACTGGTACAGTAACCACACTGCCTCCAGCTAATGCCACACCAACATGGACGCCTGTTGCTGGTGATGGACGGAATATTGTTTTTTCACCAGAAAGAGGTAGTGGGAAGAAAGATGTGAAACCAAGTGGAAAAGGGAGTGCTTCCCAAAAATCTAGTGAAAGTTTGAGTCCAGAACCACCAAAAGTTTTAGATTTGGATACAAGAATTGAAATGCTACTGAAAGGTAAGGGAGCTGGTGGTTTGGCTCCACCATTTCTTCAGCTAGGAATCAGTAGTGATTCTGATGAGGATACCCCTGTAAAGGCTATTGGTAAAATATCTTCAAGGCGTTCATCAGGAAGTTCATCAAAGCGTGGATCTACTAGACATCATCATTCATCATCATGTCGTCACTTGGACAGATCTCAGCAACCGTCTCGATCTTCTAGTAGTTCTGATACAGATGGAACTGCATTACCTCCTCTTCCTCTCGCTCTCCCTCCCCCACCAGGTGTTGATGATGCATTGCCCCCTCCTCCCCCGTCTGATGGAGGTGACCAAGATGAACCCTTATCTACGCCTCCTTCACCATTCCTGTCCGCTGAAATTTACCTGAAGTGGCATGAAATTGGGATTGAACAGGCCCGAAAAGCTCGGGAGAAAGAACAAGAAGAGACCACAGGTCTGTTGGAGAGTGTGAATCTGAATAAACCTGTCATTGACAATGATGACCTAGGCAGCATTATTAGCAGTAGTGAGGATGAGACATTGACAGCCACACACATTGATAAAAGTGGGGTGACACAGTCTGAATATTTTAGTCCGCAGCATCAACCAAGACAATTAGAAAGCAGTGATGAGGATTCAGATGAAGCAGCACACGCACCAGCATCGTTGGATTTGCCACCAGGAGTGGATCCTGAAGCTGGCAGCAGCCGAAAATCCACTCCATTGCAGGATGAACATAGAGACGATGATCGCATGTCACTTTCGAGTCTGAGCTCTGGAGACGAGAAGATAGAGGTAGCAGCTCAGCCACCTGTCACCATGTATCCTGCCCCTCCACCATACACGGCATATCCACCGCATCCATACCCTCCTCCCCCATACTACCACCCACCACCAGCACCAATGTATCCTGGTGCATCTGAGATGTACGCATGGACCCGACCACCACCTGGGAGTAACTACCCTTATCCACCGACGCTGTATCATCTTCCACCGCCACCAGGTTATCTCCCAAACACTCAGTACCCTCCAGGTATAGCTCCATTGGTAACACCCGTGCACTATGGATATCCAAGCTTCCACCCCAGGTTTCCACAGACACAAGGACAAGTTCCATATGAGAGTACTGATCCACAAGCACCAACTATTAAGTAAGTACTTTTAACAATACATATCCAAATATTATATATTTGGCAGTTGTATTACGTCAAAATATTACAGTATTATCTTACAGTTGTATATCAGAATATTACATTATTACCTGATATATGAATGTATAATGTATCAAACACAACAACTTTTAGTATGTTATTTTATTGTTTAGGGCAACATGTTTCAACCCTTACTGGGTCATCTTCAGGCCTGAAGATGACCCAGTAAGGGTAAAAACATGTTGCCCTAAACAATAAAATAACATACTAAAAGTTGTTGTGTTTGACTGATACATTACACATTAATATATGTGTTAAATGTGGGCCGGGTAGCTCAGTCGGTATAGTGACTGACTATGGACTGGACGGTCCAGGATCAAATTCTGGTTGGAACGAGATTTTCCGCCCATCCAGACTGGCCCTGGGGCCCACCCAACCTCCTGTAAAATGGGTGCCAGGTCTTTCCCAGGGGTAAAGTGCAGCCGGGGCGTGCTGCTGATCACTCACCCCCTTCTAGTGCCACAGTCATGCAAGAGTAGAGCTATAACTCTACCCACCCTCTGGGCCACACCAGGCCTGTAATGGGATCACTTTACCTTTTTATATGTGTTAAAAACTTTGGGATGGCAAACATTTAAAAAAATATATTACATCAGTTTACAAGCTTAATTTGTGTCTCAAAAACCACCTGTGAGGTGAAAATCCATAAAACAAAAATTAATTTTCCATTACTTCCCATATTATAAACTTTCTGAGTTCCAAAGTTGAAAGATGTTTGCAAAACATGCAGTTTTTTTCGTACTTGCTTGATTATTCAGGTAGCCCTTCATTTACTTGATGTAATATTTAATATATAAAACAGTGAATTTAGTGACTTACATTTACAAAAATATTTTTTTTTTAGTGGTGTGATTGACAGGGTAATCTCTGAACTGAAGCAAATATTAAAACGGGATTTCAACAAAAAGATGATAGAGAATACTGCATTTAAGTCATTTGAGAACTGGTGGGATGAACAGGAGAGGAAGTCTAAGGTAAGGGCTTTATATTTTGTCATTTCTCAACAGTGGACTGTATGCAGTGACATTCAAGTTTGTTAATTTAACTTTAACCCGTTCACTGCCAGCCCAAGTGATGAAACTGGGAGAATTGGTAGAATCTGTCAAAAAAACAATACTTCTGAGATACCTTTGTTGAAAATTCAGTATTTTGCATGGTTGTGCTGTCTCTTGGCATATATGCAACATGTTAGATTTTGGTGGGCCTTGTCAGTTCGTCTGAGTTGTTGACACACGTCATTGGTTAACAGACTGAATGCTTGGTCATGACATAGTAAGGCACCAACAGTACCTCCTAGCAGTATGTTTAGTTCCATTGCTTGTGTCTCTCATGTAGACTTGTCAGTTTTGTGCAAGTTTTTGTAGTGAAGGATGTGGAGGTGTAGCCAGGTAGTGTACTCTTTGCACAGTTAACTTCCCACGCCTCTATATAACATGAAATCCAGTGATTTCTCAAGGCACATGGTGTGAACCAAACTTGCACTTTATGTATGGGTCAGACTGGCAGGAGGAATGTGTAGTGACACCTTGGTACAATATAAACATTTGTCTGGTCTCCAAGAAAGCTATGCTGGCGGTAGCATAGCTACTGGTAGGGCCTCCCATGCCGGACAGGTCGAAGGGTAGAGCCCAGACAAAGAGAGACACCCTGGTCCTCCAGGTTGGGGGTTGGGCATGAGGCTAATAACCTCACCCCGGAAAAGACAGCATTGTTCAGGAACCTAATAGAGGCAAAAACTGGTCTGATCTTCTGGAGCAACACGGGGGAGGGAAAATATTAAAGAATGACCTGAGGAGGATGGGTGTCACAAACTGGAGGATACAGGCACACAGAAGAGACGACTGGAAGATGGTCGTGAAGGAGGCCAAGGTCCTACGAGGACTGTAGAGCCATGGAGTAGTAGTAGTAGTAGGTCTCCAAGAAAAGTGACAGCCCTGACCAAAACAGTCCAAAATAAAATATATATTTAAATGTCTATTTGAATAAAGTTTCCCTTATAAATTTATGTCAAAAGATACTGAAGGAGTGCAAAGAGAAAGTTGTTTGCGGATGATACGCATTCTGTGCTTTATTCATGTCAGAGTCAAAATTATATTTCATCATTGATACAGTACATGCATCAGTATACAAGATATGTTCATGAAAAGTGTTGACTAAAGAGATGTGATAGGATTCCTCAAAAACTGTTAAAGTATCCTGCTATGGGAAGAATGTGGTATGAAATTCTGGTGAAAATGTGTAATGATTCTATCTTGTACCACCCAGGGTAATGTACTATAGCCAAGGTTATGATGATAGCAACAACAGTGAAAATGATGACAGCTGAAGTGAAATAACATTTGCAAATGTTCATGATAGAACAAGTTAGATGTTGTGATGTTGTAGTAGACATAGCAAATTTTTGCTCTGAACAGTTGCAGAATAGTTCCCTGGACACAGAGTCTGTGCCACTTGAGAAACTATCAACTGTTCCACCTGGCAGCAAGCAGGACAACTTGTTGAACTCAATTTTAGATACGGGTAGAGAGAGTTTCAGTCTGGATTCTGTTGGTCTTGGAGGATTTGGACTTGGCTTCAGAGCAGCTTTACCAAAATTGCCTTCATTCAGGGTGAGTATGCTATAGTGCACTTGAACATGTTACTCTCCAGTTCTGCTAAATTAAAGCAAAGTTGTTTGACATTCATAGGGCCGTGCATCATAATATATTTCTATATTAAAACCAACCAGATGCACCATTGTCTCAAATTTGTTTTATTTTGGAATAATTCTACATGTTTCGGACGGTCTTTCTGTCCATCATCAGGAGTTCACGACTGTACATAAAGCAACGGGCATATGCTTGTTGCTGTATGTACAGTTGTGAACTCCTGATGGTGGACGGAAAGCGTCCAAAACGTAGAATTATTCCAAAATAAAATAAATTTGAGACATTGATGCATCTGGTTGGTTTTACTATAAAAATAAAGCAAAGTTGTCCCTGAGTTTGTCATTAAGACATCTGGGAGACTAGATGTATGAGTCCAGTCTTTATTAATCAAAAAATAATCAGTTAAATTACCATTTAAGACAACTATATGTTTGTGTACTATAAGCAAGTTACGTTTGTCAGTCCTATCATAGCTTCGTCCGGCTTCTATGTAAAATGTGAAAATAAAAGTTTTTGTATACAAGTCTGATGATAGTCCAGAAGGACTGAAACATGCCTTGCTTGTATTCTACACATATATATATAGTTGTGTTAGACATTGCTTTGCCTGATGTTTATTGATTGTTCAGAGCAAACAGGGTGATTTCCATCAAGTTGATGCCACTCATTCTTAACCTCAGAACTACATGGACATGGTTGGTCAGTGTTATGGTTCACCCACTTGCCACCAGGAAAGAAGTGCCTGGCACCCATTGCAAAGGAAGTTTGGATAGTCCCCAGAGATATTCTAGAATCTTCAAAATAGAGAAAAAAAATTGTGTCTCTGCCCGGTATTGAACTCTGATTGCTTGGCAATCCAGACTGTAGCCTTCTGGTCTCTACACTGTTAACTTTATATTGGCTTAAAATGAATTGCTGGCTTTCTTCTGTTACCAATGATTAAGGGGCTTTACAGTGGGGAATAAAATGTTGGACTGTGAATGTCAATGGTCCAGTGCTGCTTGGTATACAAAGAAGTGTAGCAGGTCTCAGTTAGGGTATCAGTTTTTCTGCATTCATTTGTCTGTGTGGAATTTAAACCTGCCACAGTGATATGTGATAAAGGCTGACAGACTGGAATGTCTTTTTCGTTTACTGAAGACTGGGACACATCCATTCTGTGAATTATTGTACATGTTCATGTTCTTCTGTGATTTGTGTTTGTGGTACTGAGCGTTGCTCAAGTAGAACCTCTACTGCAACCTGACGCATGTTTAACATCACACTTAAAGGTTCTGCCTGAGCATATTTCCCAAAGTAAGTGCCATAAAAACAGGAGAAGTTTGCCTTCTTATTATTACAGACTCTACTGCTAAGCTTTATTGTTGTAATAATTAAGTTCAGTGTCATTTTTCCAGGACTTTGTTCTTCTGGGTCTCATCCCAGAAGAATGGAGTCCTCATACATGTTGCTATGGGAAATTCAAGACTTGCTGAATATTCCGCCTGATGTGTAAAATTTTTTATGCCCAAATGGCTCTATAAGCATCATTCTTCTTCAAATATTACTGGTGGAAGACCCCACATCTCCATGTTTTACTGGAAAGAGATTCGCACAGGCCCTTTTGTGTACCTCCAATTTCAGAGCTGTAATAAACTGTCCAAATAATAGCCTTGTTGCTTTTGATACCATAAATTACTCTTTCTTTCCATGTTTCTGATATGCCACATTATGTGCCAGCTTCATGTATATCTGACCCATTCCCTGGTCCCATCAGTTAAGTGTCTACCTGAACCCAATGAGCTGTGCTGAAGATAGAGTTGGCACATTTTTCTCCAACACCAGTATCAACATACCATACATAATTCAAAATCCCAAAGATTATCATCTGAGCAAGACCTGCCATGAAAGCTTCAAAGTTTAATAAGAAATTAGGCTGCAGATATAAGGTGGAAATCACAATCCTAAACCACTGTCACAAACTGACTTTCAATTAAGTAAAACATTTATAGCATGAACGTGTGCATTGGTGACCTTCTTTTCATAACTGGCTTAGAGATATCATGCGTGGGCTGTGGGCATGTGTTTTCCTCATTTTAACTTCTGAACAAGTGGACCAGTTATTGCAAAACATGGCATTGATGTTATGCTATTGCGTGCTATGTAATTGCCTACAATCAATAAAAACATGGCAGACGTGCAAACTTCTGAAGTGGGATAACACTAATGCCACTTAATTTAGGATTCTGAAGTGATGAGTAGAAAAGGTTCTAAAAAAATATATAACTTCTTATTAGTTTTCAAATATGTATATTGTAACAACATGGCACTTAAGCATAAATTTACTGTAACTTTCAGTTTGACAAGAAATAACTAATGAACAATTGAATTGGAGCTTCACATGCGAAAATTGGCTAGAAAGTGGATTATCAACATACCTACACATTTTGTATGAAATGTGAAAGTCAATGAATATGAACATGGCAAGGTGTGGAAGTGACTGCATTTCACAAGATCTGGTCTGAACACCAGGCCACCCCATCCTCACACTTTTTAATTGCCTACCATCTGTACCATACAGATATGTGGTGGTACCATTAGTGTTGCGGTGGCACACAGTGTTTAAGGTGCTGTTCCACAAATCGGAAGGTCGCTGGTTTGATTCCAGATGGTGTCATTGGAATTTTTCATTGACATAATCCTTCCAATCGCACTATGGCCCTGGGATCGACTCAGTCTCTAACAGAAATGAGTACCAGGAGCATTTCCTGGGGGTAAAGGCAGCCGGTGCCTAGGGCTGACAACGTTACCACCATCCTGTGCCATTGTCATGTAATCTGGGAACCTTAACTTCCTGGAACCCTCTGGGCCATTCAAGGCCTGTAATGGGACTGCTTTACCTTTACCTTTACCATTAGTGTCATTGGGCACTGGGGCTTAAAATTTTGTATGGTAATAGATATTCCAAACCCCTTAATGTCATTATCATGTATTGGACATAGTGACATTGCCTATGTCAGACCAGTATGTACTGCTGTTTCGTAGTATGAACTGTTAAGTTGGGTATGTGGTATTTTGTATGGTCCTAAATGTGTGTACATTCCATCAAGAGACAGTCGTGGACTTTGGGTACATATATCTCTAAGCTGTATAATTTGCTTCTTCAAGCCTCTGAGCTCAGGGAGGGACATTTAAAAGTTAATGTGTTGCTTTATTTATGTTCCGCTGTTAATTGGTTTACTTTTCAGAGAAAGATCAAGGCACCTTCACCACCTCCTTTGGATGAAGATGACTCTCGACGTGAGTTGGTTGAAAGTGACCAAGAAGAAATGGTGCAGGCATCTGATTCAGAAATGCAGGTACAGTTACATCATTCATTCTCTCTGCCTTCGAGAAACTTCTTTACTTGTCCATCCAAATGCAGTGATATTTCTCGAGGGACCACATAAAGAGAACAATAAATGCAAGAAAATAATGATCAGGGGTAAGCATTAAAATGTACGGGAAATACAAGAAAACAACTAAAAACGAAATTATAAGTTTTCCACTTACACCTACAAAAATAATAGTAACAATTTAGATTAACCGTTTGACGCACCGCTAACCTCTGAAGTTGCATTTTATATATTTATTCAACAAATATAGGTACTGAATATTTTAAACATGGTATATACTCTCCGTTTTTTTCTCTTCAAAATGCAGTTTGTTTCATAATT
>Ga0131853_10013550_pt1 | contig 14954 bp, 12 predicted proteins | sample TergutLab28metaG_FD_92764 | JGI IMG/M metagenome (GOLD analysis project Ga0131853, IMG submission 92764) | Labiotermes labralis P1 segment gut microbial communities from Petit-Saut dam, French Guiana - Lab288 P1 (version 2) (version 2) | ecosystem: Host-associated > Arthropoda: Insects >... | reverse complement strand
ACACCCCCTCCCCCCACCCCCACACCCCACACCCCCCCCCACACCCCCCACCCATCCACACCCCCCACCCCACACCCCCCCACACACCACCCCCACCCACACCACCCACCACACACACACCCCACACCCACACACACCACACACCCACACACACACACCCACCACACACCACACACACCCACCCACACACACACACACACACACACACACATACACACACACTACACACACACACACACACCACACACACACACACACACATGTATGAGATACCCATAAAATTAAAATAATCATAAATTTATGCAAAAATGTGGCAAGATTTGTTTGCATGCAAGTTTCATAATCCCACTGTGTTCTGTTGCAGGTGGCTTGTATCGCAAGGAAGACTAAACAAAGCACTCTGTATATTGAGGAAGTTTGAAAAAATTAATGGCACAAAAGTTGAGCCTCATATCTATACTAAATTTAGTGTAAGTATGTAACATAAGGGAACAGTCTTACCAAAGTGATGGCATAATAATAGTGTCAAACTGGATTAGGCTAAGATGAAATGGCACAAGCAGCCCTTGCATTTTGACTAGAAGGTAAATTCATCCCTGTCCATACCATGAAGATATACAGGGAGTGGGAGTAGAACTTCTCATTCTTAAACTTGGCTATAGATAGAGGATAGTGGTCAGTTTTATGCCCCAGCTGTGTTACCGCTGGGGTAAGAGCACCTATTACCCAGTGGAGGCTGTATGGGCCCCAGAGCCAGTCTGGATGCTTTAGATAAAGAAAATAGTCCATCCTGGAAAACAAACCACAGTTCTGACCCACAGCTTAATTGTTATTCCGACTGAGCTATAGTTATGATATGCTACACTTCTCAAACCTATTATACAGCAGGCAAGTCTTTATCATGACTAAATGCAGTGTAGATCACTCATTGGGACTGTGCAGTAGTCACTTGGACAAATAAAATGGATTCCTACTGTAGAGACATCTCAGAACCACCAGGGAGGGTCTCACAATTGCTTAGTTTCCAGGCCCATATCCAGACCATAAACAGAGAGGGTGTAACAGCTTCCAGTATGTGTGCTGTATGCATGTGCACATGAATACACATATGTAATGCTTTGTTACACATATTATGTATGTATAAGCTTAAGACATGCGTTTGTCAGGACCACACAATCAACACTCTAATTACTTACTGCATTCTGTAACACTGCACATAACATTTTGCATATACATACATTTTTTAAAATGAATTTTTTTCCAACCATGATGGTTCAACAGAGGCAACAAGCAAATGTGTTATGGCGCCACACGTTTCTTAGTAGGCTGATCAGCATGTTTGTCTTGGATATTTTGCAAATTCCTAGTGGGTGCAGCTTGATTTGTAGTGGGTGCATAGCACCCTCTTGCACCCCTCTGGTTACAGACCTGAGAGTATCATATGCAAATGCTACTTCTAATTGTATTGTACTTCTTATAGGCTCAACATGTTTCGCGCATTACTATACCCATCATCAGGAGCTCACAACTGTAATGTTGATTACCACATTGGTCGTCTCATTCTGTAAAAATAGAAGAGATAGCGTTGATGTAAAATTATGGTTCTTAGTGGTATATGTTCAGTGTGACCGAACATACACCACTAAGAACCATAATTTTAAATCAATGCTATCTCTTCCATCTTTATAGAATGAGACGACCAATGTGGTAATCAACATTACAGTCGTGAACTCCTGATGATGGGTATAGTAATGCGCGAAACATGTTGAGCCTATAAGAAGTACAATAAAATAATAAGTAGCATCTAGTTGGTTCTTATTTTTCAGTTATCACAATGATGCACGGTCCAACAGACATCAAATATGCGAATGTGTTTATTCCTGGTATAGGAATATACCAAAAACAGGACTATTTAGTAGCCCCTGTTTAAGCGTCTCTTTAATCTTTTGAGGAATTAAAAAAAACAATATGAAAGTAGTATTTATTAAAACCAAGGTTACTTGAAGTCCCCATGATTCATGGTGAATATCATACAACGTAAATTAGCTTAACATATCTGTATGTTCACAGGCATGCCACCAGATAACCTACAAACACATTCTGTCTTAGTAACTTCATTCTTATACTATCTTACGCTCCCTGAGGATGATCCCATAAGGGGATTGAAACATGTAGGAGGATATTGAATCCATTTTAAATCAGAGAATGTGATTTTAATGGTTTTACCTGTATGTGCAATTAGTTGGTTTTAATAAATACTGTTCTTACATTGCACGGTAACAAAATGGAAATGGAAAAAATGAAAATATGAAAGTACTTTTCTGTCCTGTGACCCCTCATATCTGGAAATGCATTTGTCTGAGGGCTCCCATACTCTACCTGGTTGTCCTTCTGATAAGGGCACTATTACAATGAAGCTAGTATACCAAGTGATGTTACTGACAGGGGAACAACAAAGTACTCAAAGAAAAATCTCTTGCAGAGCCACTTTTTTGACTACAAATCTCACATGGACTGACAGATCTGAGATCAAATCCAGGCCCCCAAGGCTTTTGACTAGGTGCCTGAGCTGTGTCATGCTTAAAAACATTAGACTTCTCTAAATATTATTTAAAAATTCAGTTCCTACCTCACAGTAAACACACTGTGTCGCCGCAATAGAGACAAGTGCTTCAATGCTTCTTGTATGAAATAACTGCTATTTATTCTCAGAATCATATACAAAAAATGAAGAAAATCGTGTAGGCAAAATATGCAGTGAAATAATGTGAAATGCCAACTTGATGCAACAAGGTAATTTATTGATGTATCCTTAGCTCCACATGTTTCGGGCACATACGCCCATCATCAGGAGCATTAGATATTAAGTTGCAGCATATGGTTTTATGCACCGAGTTTGTAGATGGGTGGTGGTCTTGAGAGCCACTGCGTGGGTCGTGTGTGCAGTTTGGATGGTGCCGTGCGACTCACGGCACCATCCAAACTGTACACACAACCTACGCAGCATCTCTCAAGACCACCACCCATCTACAAACTCAGTGCAGAAAACCATAAACTGCAACTTAATATCTAGTGCTCCTGATGATCGACGTATGCACCCGAAACATGTCGAGCTAAGGATACATCAATAAATTATCTTGTTGCATCAAGTTGGCATTTCACATTATTTCATGATGAAGATGCATGATCAAACAATTCTCAAAATACGCAGTGTCTGAATGTTGAAGTAGGTGGTACATATCTTAGCTGTAGGGTTTTAAATGGTTAAATGATAGTGTCCTGTGAATTATTCTATTACAAATTTTAAGTACTTCCTTTCTTTTGAAATGTGGGCTTCTGGGTTGTGACATACTGCTTCTGGGTTGTGATATACTGCCCCCATCCTCAGTGTTGAACCCAAAAGGGTAAGGATAAGGTCAGGTTGTAAGAAAGGCTGCAAGGTCCCTCAGACCAAAAGGAGGCAGCACGAAATTCCTCTACAGCAATACAGTCCACCGACAAGACTGCACGGTGCCATAATCCAAACAGGTTCCTAATGTGAAAACCTGCCAATTAACACCAAACCCTCGTTTATGCCCTACTTGTGTTCTTGAAAAAGTGGGCGTAAATCAAAAATGATATTCCCATAAGAAATAATGGAATAGTTAGGTTAGGTTAGGTTAGGTTAGCATAGTAGAGCACAGCCTGACAAAGACCGTAAATTTGAGAAATCCAAGATCCACAGATCACAAATACAGCAAAGAATAATATTTACACCACGTGTATATGTACATTCTAGTGAGTGTTTGTGTCAAACAAGACACACAAACTGCAAACAGCCAAAAATATAAAGGGATTAACAGACCACATAAGTTGATGGAAGACACTTCACCAGATTTAAACATCTCTGTACAGTTTATAGGCATTTTGAAAACGAGCACATATAATCAGATGAACAACTATCACTACAGGACGTTTCTGCTGTTACAGGATAGCTGCCAAATGCTTCAAAAGGAAGAGGAAACAGACCGAGTGTATTCTGTCCTGGACTTATTCAGAAGCCCCCGACTTCGAAACACAACACTTCTCCTAATTGTTATTTGGTAGGTGCACAGCCATTCTCAAACTTCTTCTTCTAGCCTGAATATGGAGACAACAGTTTCCCCTGAAATACTGTTAACTGTCTACCTCACTACATGGTATCACATCCTACAAAACAACAATCTATCAAAGTCCATTTGAATTAGCTACTCTGGGCTTTAACTCCAGACTTTAACCAACAAGAATTCTTTCCACATCCACCACAAAGGACATAATGCTATTAGAAGTAGAAGTGCTAAGGGTGAACATGTCATGGCCCTTAGCCATGACAGGAAGTACATTTGTGTAGGCACTGTCCCAGTTATAGTTACAAGGTTTCTGTGTCACCGCCCATTGACATTTTGTATGCAGGAATGGCTAAACAGATCAAGGAATACTGAAGTGTCCTTTGTAAAAGTATCTGCCCTTAGCTTTGCACTGTTTGAATCATTAATTACATGAGAGATCAGTTACAAGTACGGTTTTAAATTGAATCTTTCATGTATATTACTTTACAATCTACTCATGAATCTGCCAAACATTTTCATGACATTTAAAACCACAATTTATTTAAGAAAGGGAAAAATGTTACAAGTGGAAAATTTTGCAAATGGGAGACAATCAAAATGCATTTATCTGAGGTCTATCAATTTCTACAGGATGGCAATTTCACTTTGCTTTGATGGTCATGTGAGGAACGTTGGTAGTCTGGGTCTGGACTTATTTGTGACATTCACAGTGGCATGTGCCACAGAACTGCCCGCTGATACTGTGCTCACCATGGTGCTGGATAAGTGGGGTCGTCGATGGCTGGCCTGTGGGTCCATGGTAATGAGTGGAATTTTCAGTTTGCTGGCGACAGCTGTTCCAACAGGTGAGCATTCATAAGCTTATGACTTCATTGGAAATCCTTTCATAATCCAGAAAATTACATCTACTCTACTCTTCATTTCAGTTTCTCTGTTAAATTGTTTGACAGCCACTTAAAATTTGTAAGTAGGCATAAAGAGAGGGCTGTGTAATATTTCTATGACTTGTATTCTTTCTCCTGTGCTCAGATTTGCATACTGTAATGTAATGCACAAGGTCATCAGCAGCATTAGATGTTGAGTTGCAGCATATGGTTTTCTGCACCGAGTTTTTGGATGGGTGGTGGTGTACGGTGTGGATGGTGCCATGCATGGCACCATCCGCACCGTACACAGCGGCTCTCAAGACCACCACCCATCCACAAACTTGGTGCAGAAAACCATACGCTGCAACTCAACATCTAATGTTCCTGATGATGGTCGTATGTACCCGAAACGTGTCAAGCTAAGAATTCATCAATAAAATTACCTAGTTGCATCAAGTTGGCATTTCACTTTATTTCATGAGGAAGATGCATAGTCAAACAACCCTCAAGCTTTTAAGATGCTTTGTGCAATGATGCTACAGCAATCAGGGCTTTTTAAATTTAACATTTAAAAACAAGGAGACACAAAGTTTCCCTGCAAAGTAACATTTTATCGAATTGCAGGAGCACCATCAGCTGCACTTGCAATTATGGGTCGCTTCAGTGTGAACATCTCCTACAACATTGGGCTTCAGTATGCAGCTGAAGTGCTGCCAACTGTTGTGAGGGCACAAGGTGTTGCTCTAATCCACATCATGGGTTATGTAGCCAGCATATTGGCCCCATTTGTTGTCTACCTGGTAAGTGTAGAAATATCCGATCACACATCAGTTCCACTATGGAAACAAACGGGGTGCTTAGAAGAAAATTTGGAATGTAGAGTGAGGAAGTTACTGGACAACGGAGACAACTGTAGCACAACAACGGAGACAATTGTAGCACAACAACGGAGACAACTGTAGCACAACAACGGAGACAATTGTAGCACAACAACGGAGACAATTGTATCACAACGGAGACAATTGTAGCACAACAACGAGACAATTGTAGCACAACAACGGAGAAAATTGTAGCACAACAACGGAGACAATTGTAGCACAACAACGGAGACAATTGTAGCACAACAACAGAGACAATTGTAGCACAACAACAGAGACAATTGTAGCACAACAACGGAGACAAGTGTAGCACAACAACAGAGACAATTGTAGCACAACAACGGAGACAATTGTAGCACAACAACAGAGACAATTGTAGCACAACAACAGAGACAATTGTAGCACAACAACGCATTTCTTAATTTTTGCTTCTCACTAAATACTAGGCTGACAAAAGTGGAGGACTGGATGCTTGGAATGTAGTATGCAGGTTGTTAATGAGAAATGCATAAAAAAGTTTAGTTGTAAAACTTGAATGTATGAGAAAACTTTGTAAATCTTGGCATAAAACACAAGGTAATCTTTAAAATGGATTTTAAATAAATATGATGCCAGGATATAAACTCAGTACATCTGACTGATGATTGGGTTGAGTGCTAGCCTTCTGTGAACACAGTAATGAACCTTTAGGTCAATTAAAAGTGGGTTATTCCTTAGCTCTCTGAGCAACTACTAGCTCCTTAAGGACTCTGCTCAATGGGAATAGGTAAGTAGATAATCAGCATCACATGTTCTTTTATGCTAACTCTGGAATTAATGGGGTTGGAAGAAATTACACACGTCAGTCTGTCTACTGAAACTTTTGTGGCTTGTTTGTGGGATGGGAGTTCAGATTGTGGTCTTGGGTGAAACCTTGTAGTGCTGCAAGAATTGTGACCAGAAGATCACATTCTGAGTCTGCTGTACTGTCAATGGAAGGGAAGAGTATGAGAAACAAGCCTTCATGTTGTACAGAGAAACATAAGACGACTCAAACTGAATTTGGATGTATTCAATAGTTGTAGATGTATTAAGTGTGTGAATTAATTCTTTATGTGCAGGCTAACATCAGCCCAGTACTTCCGCTGTTAGTACTGGGAACTCTTGGTATTATAGGAGGCATCTTGGCCCTCTTCCTTCCAGAAACTCTGGACAAAGACTTACCACAAACACTGCAGGATGGCGAGAACTTTGGGAGAGGCCAACAATTCCTGGACTTCCCATGCTGTAACAAGTTAGTTGAAATTTGCTTTCATTTAATTTTGAATTAACTGTTCTGATACATATAAGTTTTTGTCAGTCAATATTAGAGTATATTATGGATTTTAACAATCTCTGAATCATAATAAGGCTCTACATTGTCTTGTTCTGTTGTCTTTATCCTGCTCAAGTGGATACTGGTTTGTTGCTTCATGTAAGTACCTAAGCCATATCAAATTATTTTATACAGATGTCTTATGTCTTGCAAACTATTATTAGGTAGACAGCTGTACTGTTGCATAATACAGAGGAAGTATGCTTGTATTCAGAAAATACACTGTTAAAATCTTAGCTGGGACACCAATATACTCAATTTGGATTTCATTGTTTCCCTCAGTTCCTTCTGGAAATTGCCAGGGCCTTGCAATATGTCACAACATCTTTCTATCTGATCATCCCAAGTTTACCACACATGATCATCCTGTTATATTATTTGACACCAAATAACCACTGCAGTTGATACCTTTACACTGATGCTACAGAATAAGTCCCACAACAGTGGTGATGTAGAAATCACGGCTTCTTCCTTTCTGCCTACTGCTTAATTTACTTCTAACTCCCACTTTCTTGAGTTATCTAGCCCAAAGCAAATGTTATCATTAGCAACAGCCCTGTGAACATAACAGATGTAGTCAGAAGAATAATGGAGTGTGCTGGAGACCAAAACGTAACAGCTCAAAACAGTTGTGGTGGGAGTCATTCCACGAAACCTCTTTCACCACCCTAAATGTAGTTCAAAATGAACAAATAAATATTTACTCATTATGGTGCCAGTTTCTTTCACTCAGTATGCAAATATTTGTCTTACACCAAGACTCTTAATTCTGGGTTTTTATATATATATATAAATGCAATATATCAGTGTACATTTACTTGCATGCTAATATTACGTAATGAAAAATTCATGAGAGAAACCTGTTGTCTTGTAGAACTGTGAGTGAAGAGGACTTGACGGAGAGGAGAAGTAACTTCCAAAGAGGCCAACAGCACGTGGGTAGGTCGTCCTTCAGGGCATCAGTCAGAGGCGAGCTGTATCGATCAAGCATGCTCCAGAGGTCAGTCAGGTCCAGGAGATCATTGCAACAGTCTGATGAAATGAAAGCTGCCAATGCTGTATGAATAAAATCCATATCAAACTAACTGCATTCATCAGGGCCTCTGGCAGAGGAGAAATGTATTGATGCAGCATGAGTCTGTGATTAATTATAATGAAAGTGCCTTTCATGAAAACAGCTGACAGCACTGCCTTAAAAATAATTCACGTCATAGGAATTGTATCCTATCACAGTGTCAAGAGGACAGACATATCAATCCAACATGACCCACAGATCATTCAGAACAGAACTACCTGAGGACATAAAAGCTTCCAGAATTGTCCGAAAATCATACCAAACAAAAAGCATTGTAGCAGGGTGTCAGATCTGTTAACACCTGAATTGTCTCCACATGTTGCATTTCTAAAGATCTGGCACATAAAGAAATTTTAGCCAAATTCTGATTTGTTTTTCTACATCTATACATCAAGAATTTTAACTGATTTACAGAGTTTTTGTGAATATTAATGGCAGAAATTCTCCATAGTAAGTACTCCTGATGTATCACTTAGACACTGGACAAATAAATCACTCCAGTGATGGCAAATCTCCTGGCAGTTTTCTACTCAATAATGATTTCGACATTTTTTAATATTAAGAATTATTATCTGCGAATGTATTATGCACTGCCTTTTAGGTATATGAAAACTGGATGGAACTCATAAATTATTTAGTTTTTCCACGAAGAAGTCCGCCATTCTTCAACTACACAATATGTGAATACTGGAATCCTATTTATTGCAAACTACTTTCAATGAACAACAAATCTGTTATGTGGAAAAGTAAGGAAATTGATGCAAATTTGGCTGATGACAGTACCAAATTTAGAATGTGGTCTTCTGTGTTATGGCTCCGTGGGGTCCATCATTCTGCAGAAACGAACTGCCTCCATCTTCAAGCTACCAAGATTTAGAAACAACTCACTGCCTGTACCTACAGGGAACCAATACTTTGAATGAAACTGCTGTGTGTATCTTGAATGTACTAAAATTATGTAGGGACATGTGTGCATCTTCAAGTTACCGACACTTTGGAGGAACCCACTGCCTCCACCTCCAAGGTACCAGTAATTTGGAGGAATCTTCTGTCTGCATCATCAAGGGAACAGCATTCTGAAAGAGCATGCTGCCACTGTCTTCAGGGTACCAACACCTTGAATAAAGCCAATGCTTCCATCTTAAAGTTATCAACACTGTGGAGGTATCTGCTGCCTGCATCTTCAGGGCACCAGCATTTTGAATGCATCTCCTAGGTATAAACATTTAGGAGGAAAATCTCAGATTTCCAATAATTCTGTGTCTAGATCAAGGATCTGGAAAGCTTTCAACAGAATCTGTAAGTTTTTTATTAATACAGAAAGGAAACAAAATCATATTTCCTAAGTGGATTGTAAAACAAGCTGCCTGTATTACCAAACAAAGTCCAGATGAAATTAACTAGTCACACGGTATACTGACACTCAAAGTCTTCATTCCTGTACGTGATTTTCAAGTCACGCTCTTCATCTTTACTAAATGTTATCATCATACCCTCCCTGGGGCCTGTGTTCTATTCATATTAACTGTTGCAGTGTAATTCTCTAATACGCAATGGCATTTTGAAGAGAGGTCTGGTGACAATATTTTAAGCCCCATTACAAATATATCCCTAAATGTTCCACTTATCTCTGCTGACTGAAATCTGTGTGTGTGTGTGTGTGTGTGTGTGTGTGAGTGTGAGAGAGAGAGAGAGAGAGAGAGAGAGAGAGAGAGAGAGAGAGAGAAGTGTCTTATTTAAGGACACTCAGTTGGTAAAATTATATAGCACTGATGAAGGATGAATATATGAATATGGAGCATTGGTGGAATGACACTGACAGGGGTCAACTGAAATACTTGGAGGAAACCATGTCCCAGTGCAGATTTGTCCACACATTTTCACATGGACTGGCCTGGGATTGTACATGGGTCTCGACAGTGAGAAGCCATAATAAACTGCCTGAAGCATGGCACAGCCAACTGACGTGTGGAATATTATTTGTTTACTCTCATTCCTCCTGCTTTTTATTACACTTTGTTGATATGAGGGTCGATCTTATGGAGGGGAGCATTGTGTTCAACATCCAACCCAATAAATGACAAAACAAAATGTTTTTCTGGCCAAATTTGGTTGGAATATACATTTTTGGCTAAGGATCAACATATGTATGAACATCAGAGTTGTTTTACAAATCACAGTAAACATTTTAAGTTTTGCCAAATAAACACTGTAATAGCCATGACATCTTTACTAATATGATTTAGTTTACAGGAACATTTTGTACTGCGTATACCCATCAATTATGCTGTAGTCATCCGAGTGTAATGATACCGTTCTTTTGAGTAAATTTAGCATTATGATCTCAACTGAAAGTTATGTTACTCAAACACAAAAATTACAGATTCTATAAAGGCCTAATGTATATTCATGTAAATTTTGACAAATAATAATAAGACTGCAAAATGTGTTAACCACAATAAACTAATAAGACAATTATTGTACATCCGTGTGTATCGTATGAATGTCATTTCAGCAAGGCTTCATTATGTGACACATTCTGCACTTCGTTTACCACTTCAGACTCTGATTCACCTCAACATGAATTGCTATGAGTTCTGACTGAGATTAATGTTTTGAAACTCTACATCCTTACTGAACTCCATAGTGCTCTGATGATGGTACATGACTTACTAAAACAGCCTGATGCTTTTGGACTTCATGGAGTTAAAAATCAGGACAATTGACAAAGTCCCACAGAAGAAGTTTTTCACTAAGTACACAACCAATGTTTGCAAAACTGCAATGTTAAATAAAAGAGACAGTCTTGAATAATACTGTTTTGAATTACATCTATCCTTTGATTTATTACAACAACAGCAGCAGCAGCAACGATGACTTATTATTATTATTATTATTATTATTATTGACATGTTAATAGAGCTGTGATAATCATATAGTGCAGATACCACAGAATGTGAGGCTTAAGGATGAGTTCCTATTTGCAGAATGTGATATACTGTAAATATGTATGTGTTTGAAGTATGTGATACAACATGTTCTTTACCTGTTACGAAGGTATTTGTATGTAAAAGGTGTAGTCATATAATATTTAATACAGACCTGCAGGGTAAATCACCTATATCTGAACCGGATAATGTCAATTTGGCAGTTCGTACCTTTGGTCATGACATGACATGACATAATGTTATTTTCACTTCTTAAATGTTGATGACACTCTTTGGACGAGGATTATGGTATCAAGTGACACTAGGCATGGCAAAGGAAGTTATGTGAAATTCTGTTACATATCTGGTTTGGTTCAGATACAATAGCATAATCTTTTGTATATTACATGAAATACAGCTGTTGTGTAAAATTATGTTTGTGTTATTCATTTACTCTAATTCCTTCATATTACTTTATACAGGTGTAGACACACAAACAAACTAACTAAATAACTAACAACATGGCATAGCTTCCTTCTTGAGAAGCTAACAGGTCCTCAGCCAGTCATGAAACTCCCCCTATTTTATGGAACAAGACAGTTCATTACTCCATTATTAGAGCCCACCCCCAGTCCCTAGCCTTGGTTAGATCAATCCAGTCAATGCCTCCATACAATTTCTTGAAGATCAATTTTAATATTATCCTCCCATCTATGCCTGGGTCTTCCAATTGGTCTCTTTCCCTCAGGTTTCCCCACCAAAACCCTGTATGTACCTTGCCTTGCCCCTCTACGTACCACACACTACATCCATCTCATTCTTCTTGATTTTGTCACCTGAACAATACTTGTTGAGGAGTACAGATCAAAGAGCTCCTCATTATGCAGTCTTCTCCACTCCTCAGTTTCCTTGTCCCTCTTACGCCCAAACCTCTTCCTCAGTACCCTATTCCTGAACGCTCTCAGCCTACGTTCATCCCTCAATGTGACTGACCAAGACGCACACCCATACAAAACAATGGGCAAAACTGTAGTGCTGTGTATTTTAATCTTCATATATTTGCATAGCAAACTGGAAGACAAAAGATTCTGCATTGAATGATGGCAAGCATTCCCCAAGTTCAATCTGCTGCTCATTTCTTCATGCATGGAAGTTGGATTTGTTAGGGTTATTCCCAAATATGCGAACTATTCCACCATTTCAGGGGATTTATTCCCTATCTTTATGTAGTGATTTTGTTCTCCATTCTGTTCACAAGACAAGAACAGTACTAGACCGCTCCTCTTACTAGCAATTAATAAAGCCAACAGCAGTAGAACATTGCAAAATGGGGTAGACTGGGATTTTGTAGTGGCCTTCTGCAAATATGGTAATAAATCCGTGTTCCCTAAAAGGCAGGAAGTTTCTGGACAAGCTATGTGACCATTAACTTCTCAAGCAGCATGACTTTTCTCTGTAAAGTTTGTTACAATTCTATAGGAAAATTTCCTAACCGCATAAAGCATACTAAACAAAGTTAGTATTATACTACTAAATTCTGGCTGTACAGAAGTCAGTATATTTTTCATTGGTTCAGAAGTCCTCTGATACATAAATATTACTGATGCAGTCACAAAGTTATGAAAATTGCTAGTAACAAAGCTTACTAGGTCCTACAGATGTCTGAGATCTATACATCATTTTGTGCATTAATCACTGGAAGTTGCTGGTGCACCACAACGGGCACTGTATGACAAATCAGGTATTCAGAGCGATGCACATTAATCCTATCTTCTGTGATATGACACCACAGTAAGGTAGATGGTTCCATTTTGGAGAAACCTGCTGTCCCAAACTTCTTTCACCCTAAGAATGGAGGCAACACGTTCTCCTGAAATATTAATACACAATGACCGAACTATGTAGCATCACATCCCAGAAGCTGGAATCTTAAAACCATTCAAAGCACAGTGGTTACTTCATGGACTACGTCCTTTAGTATTTAAAAACCATGCATTTTGCCCACCGAATGCATCTGTTTGTCCTGACTCTCAAAATACACAATAATCATTTTTCCAAACAATATTAACCAGTTCAGCTTTGTAATGGAGATGGAATGAGTTCTCACAGAGGTACGGTAACAGTCTTCAAAGGTTACTGAAGGCATTTTATTAAAATCCAATAGGTTCTGAGAAGAACTAAAAAAAAAAGCCCATGTCCCCATTCATAGATGTACACCGCTACATACATATTAATAATGTTCCTTTATTTTATGTTTGTAAAGAATTTGTTCCTCATTTTCAGATTCCATATATGTTAAATTGTCAACTCTAACCTCAAAGTTATGTTGTGTTGTCATGTTTATACCCAGTGACTTACAAACAATATACTCCTGCACAGCACCCACAACTTACTTTATGAGGTCCCTGCAATCAGAAATGTCACATAAATGAGGGTATGATTCTCAAGTCATGGAACTATGCACATGACATTGTCTGCAGTTTATTCACAACAAACAAATTGCTGCACATGTTACAAGGTACATTGGCAACATCACTGTACAATATAGTACCTAATCATTTTGGCCGTGCGCTGAAAATCTATCTCAATCACTGCTATTCTGGTTAATAAATCAATTGTGTGGTTCACAGCATTGGCTACCCTGATCCAAAGGTCTAAACACCAAAACTTTAATTTATGGGTACATATGCTAGGTGTAATATACCAGCAGAAAGTGAGAACAAAAGAAGCTTAATCAAATTTTTCGATGTTGCAACTGCAAGGATAATCCCACTGAAGTGATGCAAGTTACATGCTCAGTACACAAGTGTGCTATGATATCTATTGGGGCTGATGGTGGTAATATTCAACACTTACCATAAATTCAGCAATAAAAGTCTGTGGTGCGGGTGTGTGTGTGTGAATGTATGTATATGTTCCCTCCTCTTCCTTCATCACTACCACCATCACCATCATCTTCTTCTTCCTCCTTTTTTCCACCTTCTTCTTCTTTGCCACCACCACCACCACTGCCATGACCTCCTCCTCCTCCTCCTTCTTCTTCGTAACATTTATGCTGTAGTTATACATACATAAGCCTTGATAAATGGACCTATGCAAGAATGGCATTTCTGACTGTGAATGATCTCGGGAATACAACCCTGAAGTTAAGGCATCAACTCATCAACCAGCATGTGTGTATACCTAATATGTAGTTATGTTTCTGATCTAGCTCTGTACCAGATGTTAAATGTTTAGCTCCGTCAGTCCATCAGTTATCACCATATAACCAAAAGGTACAGAAAATTTTCACATGTTCGCAGTCTTGCTATTTTGCATTCAATAACAAGTATGACCAGAACAAAAGTTGGATATTTGACAAAGGTTGATTACCAGGCTTTAAACTCAATGGCACTAGTGTTAGTGTTGCTTCACAAGACTGTGTATTCACAATGATCTTATTTTCTTGATCACAAGAAGTTACAAAGTATGGCACTGGAGTGTCTTCCAGTGGGTTAATGTTCATACCAAGTTGTATGAAAGTCAAATGATTCAAAATGTGGCCACACACAAACAAGACAGGCATCTCACAAACCATCCTACTTCCCCCCAGTTGCAGAAGAGGAGAACACTGTTACATAGATAAACTTTTATGTTATGATTTTTGAGTTGTAACAACTTGCCTCTGTTGGGGAGGGGGGGGGGGGTGTTTTGTTTATTGTTTGTTTTAAAGGGGGGGCTTTTCCTTTTTTAATCTGGGGGGTATTTTTAAATATTTTTTTTTTTT
>Ga0131853_10013549_pt1 | contig 14954 bp, 10 predicted proteins | sample TergutLab28metaG_FD_92764 | JGI IMG/M metagenome (GOLD analysis project Ga0131853, IMG submission 92764) | Labiotermes labralis P1 segment gut microbial communities from Petit-Saut dam, French Guiana - Lab288 P1 (version 2) (version 2) | ecosystem: Host-associated > Arthropoda: Insects >... | reverse complement strand
GTAGTAGTGGGTCTGGAACGGGGTCCACTCAGCCTCGTGAGGTCAATTGAGGAGCTACTTGAATGAAAAAAGTAGCGGCTCCAGGTCTAGAAAACAGAGATTAATGGCTGTGGGGACCCGTTGTGCTGACCACGTGACACCCCTCTATCCGCGAAAGTTGACACTAACTTCGCCGACCGGCGGCGGCCGCTCTGTCGGTATAGTTCGCGTGCGGACTAAGGCCACGGAGTAAAGGCGGTGGATGAGAACGGTAATGGGCTTGATGTTTAGAGGGTTGTGCAGGTGGGAAGTGGGGTACGGCTGAGATGGTTACCGATGACTTGGAGATATTTAGATTTGATAACTTGAAGTCTATGGTAGTTGCAGAGGCATGTGGAGCTCACACCCTCATACGCTATTCCTTAAAATAAGAATGCATTTCACTACCTGCCAACCTACAAACACCTAGACCTGCCAAGTGGTCTCCTCTCTTCAAATTTCGTAACTAATATCCTATATGCGTTTCTCACGCCCCATACTGTACTGTATAAATACCTAGGTCACATATCAAAATACGATCATTCAGTTGCAAGCAACGGAAACACTGTAAGAAATGCCGTTATCATATTTAACCCTTTAACAAAACAGGGCAATGTACGTAAATGTAACATTGTGGCGCGTTCGCGTAACTTTTATACCCCGTCGGCCATCCTAACAGCCTGATACAATTTAACTGAAATACAGAAATTTTGTGGAGATTTAATGTGGTCGGCAACAACAAAGCGTACTTAAATTTTCATCTAAAGTGCCCGATTTTTTACAAAATGTGGAAAACCGTGACAGATTTTCATATAAGTCCCCAATAACAAATTTCGTTTACATTTAGGTTTATACAGCCCGTAAATCCGTCCAGTGAGAACCGCGCTAATCCATGCGGACAGACGGACAAACAGCCTTATAACATCTGTGTCGCACAGAGCGCTCTGACGGCGACAAAAATAAAACGTACTTTTGGTCTCCACGTAAAAGTTCCTGAGTTTTTTAATCCGATTTTAACCAAATATGGATTTCCTCGACAGGTTTTCACAGAAGTCTCCAATTCCAAATTTCATGGAAATCGGTTCGCGGTGATACGTGTGGACGGACGGACGGACGGACGGACATGACGACGGTAATTGTAGCTTTTCGCGACTATGCGAACGCGCCTAAACACTAAAATTAAAGTAAATTATATTCCAATATTCGGTCCGTATCTCGTAGTAAACACTCGCCCTTGGTATAAAAGCCAAACCATTAATACTGTACAGGACAGTACTGGCTGCCATTCTCACAACCACACAAACGCCATTAATGCTTTATGTGGAAAATACGTAGTATTTTTGTATGTTAAACTTCGTGGTACATAAAGTAACCACTAGGGTTTGAATGGTTATGGCATAATTCTGACGTTCGCCCGAAAGAGAGGAAATCCTAGAAACACTGCAGTCACCCAGCCGGCAACCCGGATGCCTGTCTCGGGATTGCCAGATAGGGTCTCTCTTGCCTCGAAAGATGCTGTTCCGGCCATAAGATGGCATTATAAAAACGATTAAGAGTGGAAATGAGTCTGCCAGTGCGGGCTGAGACAAATATGGTCTGTACATATCCGTGCCAATACAATACAGCAGTTGTGTGCACATAAGTGAATAACTCAACCTTAAGACAGAAAGGAAAATCCAGACGTTTGTTGCACAAGTCTCACTGCCACTCCCACACTTCATCACACAGGAATTACACTGCCTTACCACTAAAGGACACACCTTATGGCCAGCGACCTTGATCTGGTAAACATTCTTACATCTGGTACAGCGGTCCAAGGACAACTAACAGAGTTAAGTGGCCTGTAAGATGAACAATGAACTATTTTGAGACATGACACCGTGTCCATAAGATGATGATAGAGGCAGCAAACTTCCTCTAAGTCGAATTAATTACCAATCGGCACGGCGTCATATACCGGGAGACTTTCAACATTCATAATCAACTACGCATTGTGTGTTAAGTTCCTCAAAGCAGTGTAAGGCAGGGATTAGCTTCACCCTTCGACCGCTTTATACATGTGCCCACTAGATGGAAAGCAAGAAGCGCCTCAGAGCCGGTATGGACACAACGGCAAGAGAACCGTCCCTGCCTGTGCCAGGAGTCGCTTCAGACACAGGTACAGTACGTACGTACCCACCGGCGAGCTACAGAGCGGGTCTGAACACGGTGGGGGGAAAAAAAGTCCCTTCCCGAATACTAAACCCTGCTGTCCTGATCACGGCGTGTCACTTTACAGATTGAGCTATCTTGTTCTCTACACGCAATCATAACATGATATGTAATGGTCTGGAAATGTCTGTCTACCGATTTCGACCAAATCTGCCACTGGGCAGCAATAGCCAGTAATGAAACGATAAACAATAGAAAAAACAACCTCGTAAAAATCTCAAAAAAGCAAAGTAAATTAATGAAAGAGAAACCTAAATTTTTATGGAACGCGGCAGGCTACGAAATAAAAGACTACTGCAACGCATATAGGCCTATTTGTTTGTTTCTGGTGCAACAGCCCCCAGTGGGCCATGGCCTCCTCATTCACGAAGTTTCTAGATCCCACACAACGACGCACCACATTCGGTAGGACTCCTCAGGATTAGTGATCAGCTCGTCGCAGAGACATCTACCTGACAAAATACAACACTCACAACAGACAAACATCCATGCCCTGGTGGGATTCGAACCCACAATCTCAGCAGGCGAGCGGCCGCAGACCTACGCCTTAGACCGCACGGCCACTCGACCGGCGCATATAGAGGTCTATAGCGGTACAAATCAAGATAAGTCGCAACGAGAATCTACGTAAATGACAATCTGCATTCTAATTAACATGAAGAAGGTTACTAATACACAGGCGCACAATGACAGTGCAGGACAGCCAACTGCTTGAACTGATAATTACGACAAAAGCAAAGGCGGACTTCAAATACGGCAATCGTGAACGGCCATAATTGGACAACGCATATGCTGCATCGTGAGGGAATCGAACCCAGCACCCTGCGACGCGGCGTATATGTCAATCGACGTCCAAGCGTTAAACCTATGTTGGTAAGAAAATCGTCTAGCTGGGCCTTAGGAACATCCGGGCGACATCCATGTCCTTGAGGATCGCCAGCAGTCCGTAAACCGGACTTATATATGGGGTCGGTAACTAAGAGAAACAAGTGAGTCCGGCAACAGACCGCCACACGTTCGATAAGCACTATCGTCGATCATTCTTGGTTCCTCGCGAACACTAAAGCCAATTTCAGGCATGGCGTTGTTAATAGACTTTTAAGAAATCAACAGAAAACCTTAGGTCATGTTGGCAGCTTTACACGAATATTCCAAGGAATATGTGCCAAATTACAGAGAAACTGTGCTTCAGTAAGTAGGCCTACAGAGTGTTCCCACATTTGCTTGACGATTATGAAGAAGGTGTTTGAACTTGACCGCTCTCCAATACAAACCCTGCTGCAGACGAATCCCAAACTAATCATCAGTACTTTAAAAAACGGTTCACAGTAAAGGAAACAAGAAAAAGGTAAAGGTAAAGTTCACCCTAGAACAGGCCACGAAGGCCCACAGGGGGAGTAGAAGCACAACTCTACTCTTTCTTTAAACTCGGCGCTAGATGGGGTAGGTGGTCAGCGCCACGCCCCGGCCGCTTTACCCCCGGGAAAGACCCGGTACCCATTGTACAGGAGTCTGGGTGGGCCCCAGGGCCGTTCTGGACAGGTGCGGTAAATCTCGCCCCCACCGGGATTCGATCCCCGGACTGTCGAGCCTGTAGCAAGTCGCTATACCGACTGAGCTATCCCCACAAAGAAAACAAGTATGAATAAAATATATAGGGCATTAAGAACTTACAGCGGGAATGTGAAGTTACCGACGTGGTGTACAAGCTACTTGAAGAAACGCATCTTCATTTGTTTTACAGTGTCATGTATGTCTTCAAGAGGTGGAATGGGGAGGCATGGACTGGACTGATCTGGCTCAGGATAGGGAAAGATGGCGGGCGCTTGTGAATCCATTGTTTCATTAATGGGGAATTTCTTGACTGAGGACCTGATGACTTCTCAGGAAGGACCAGCTAGCACTACATGACTACACGAACAGATGTGACAATGCTCACACGTTTCGCATCAAAAAAATCAAAACTAAACTGGCCAAGACGAGAGAAACAGATCAAATTCGGAGAACGCCTGCTATAATTCAGTAATGGATATTTTGTATTGCGTCCTACATTAAAATCTAAAGTTTGAAGTATAAAACTATAAAATCACCACCTCCCCCGTTCTGTCTGTATGGCCGTGAAACAAAGTGTTCAGAACAGGGTTTATTGGAACTTATGGACGGGGAGAAGGAGAGTGAACCCGAGCAGTGTGATAACTATACAGTAATGAACTGCATACTTGGAACTCTGGTGGGTGGTGCATGCAGAACGCGTGGGAATACCAGAAACCTGTACAAGAGCTTAGTAGGTACATGTAAATGGAAAAAAAAGAAGCTTCTGAGATCCAAGCGTAAAAGACTGGATGATATTAAAAACGAACTTCAAATGAAACAGGCGCAATGGAATGTGCTGGATTGAAATGGTTCAGAACATGGTCCAGGGTGAGGAAGTTTACGAATACCGTAACTATCTTTCAGAATCCATGAAGAATCTAAATACCGAGCGACTGCTCTGTGACAAAAACTCTGCACCGCGGAATTAATTCGTAACATCAGTCATTCCAAAGTGGTTTCCCACTAGGAGGCCATATTCATTAAGAGAAATGGGGAAGGCTTATCGAAGTTAAAGACTCCAGCTGTAGAAATGAAATACGGTGGCAAATGGCAATGGACACCTCCTGCGTACTGAAGAGTCGTCAAAACTGGCTTTTCTCTATTCCGTATGGTACAGGACACTCCGCAATACATACTAGCACTGCAACTCACTGGCTGTTATCCGCAGTGGCTGCAAGCTGCAAACATGCAACTGTCCCTTCTATTATCTGAGAGTTTACATTGTCACACAGCTTGCGAAACAATGCTATCACACAGTACCGGCATTGCAATTTTTCTACTACGAACCCCTAGTCAGGTAACTGTAAAAGTTGCGATAAAGTGAATCCTAAAATTGACCATGAAGGCCCAGAGGAGGAACAGAGGAATGGCGCTACTCGTTAAGGAACCTTGGGGCTAAATTGGGGAGAGTGGTCTACGCCACACCCCGGTCGCTTTGCCCCCGGAAAAAGAGAGCCGGTACCCATTTTATGGGACGCTGGGTGAGCCCTTGCGGAAAACCAAGCCATCACCGGGATGCGATCCCCGAATCGTACCCCAGGCCAGGTAAAAGCCAGAACGGCAATGGCTCTAAAAGAAAGAAACAAAAGGGGAGCTGAAAAAAGGATCAAAGAAGACAGGATGAAACATAAAATGTGAATGTTGAAAACAAAAATAGGGACAATATAAGGTAACATTATCAGAAGAGACAAGAAATCAACGAGAAAGAACGGCGAGAGACAAGAACAAGGAAGAACTGAGGTTCCGTAAAAGGGAGAGTTCTTTACCGGTTACTGAAGCCTTACAGAGACACAACAGCGCCATGACGGTTACCAGCAGTACATCTGTGTATTGTACTGCACTGCACCGTACTGTACTGTAGCGTACTGCACATACCAGTAAGTTTGTGGCTCAACAATTGGGCAACAAAGCCAGGAATGTGACAGGCACACACAAAGAAAGCACTACATTCAGACAATACATAGCCAATGACAAATCATAAGCATTACGTGTTTACACTCTTGTATAGTCCGTGTACTATATATTAGTGGAAAAATTAGGGGTGATTTGGGGTCACAGGAACGGATATTCGGGAAGCCGAACGTAAAGGTTCGTAGTTGAGGCGGGTGTGGGAGGGGGAAGGGGGTGCTGGTGTCAATGGCGTGCAGGCTCGAGATGTGAATGCCCACTTTCACCGCGATCTGCGGAATTCTATCATATGAGAGAGAGAAAGTGTTGCCGATGGAAGTACAGACATCCCAGCCACGCTAGGCAGTGATGTAACAGTAACACTTTGAATTTCGCTTCACGTGAAGCTCTGCTTTTACCGACTGGCGGAAAAGTATCGAATGGCACAGCACACTGCATTAATTCTGAACTGGACCGCACAACTCTGAGGATTTTATACAGAACCTGAGAGAGTGCATTATCACTCGTGAGGACAACGCATAAGTTCTAATACTGATTTACAGAACGGAAGGCCCGGAAACGCTACGCACTTCACAAACCCGCAGTAGCCACCGTTAGGGGGCGGTAGAAACGGGCGGTAAGTTAATTCCAGTGGGGCACACAAAACGTACTCTTTGCTATTCTGCATTCCTTATTGTCGTCCTTCATGTCCATTTATGGCAGACGTAAATTAATCTCTGTAAAGCTTGGCACACTACAAATGTCGCAATGCAGAGTCGGTAAAAATTTTTTCCTTGAACATTTTTAAATATTCACACTGCTGATAAATGTTGCGCATAAATCTCAATATGTATTTATTGAGTATATGCGTGTGTGTATATATATATATATATATATATATGGACAGGTGAGAGGGCGTTCGCACGGACGAACTGACTGAGAGACAGACAGACATAGGTAGGTAGGTAGGTAGGGAGACAGACCGACAGACAGACAGACAGATAGATAGATAGATAGACAGATGGATGGATGGATGGATGGACGGACGGACAGACAGACATACAGAGCAGTCAGGGTCTTTTAAAGCGAAAGACCTCGTCCATACCCCGGAAAGAGTTAAATTTTACCACCAGACTTCAACCATTTCTCTCACGAATTGTATGTTATAAATTTTCTGTAACTTCAGCTTCAAAATGTGACAGGGTGCTGTCAATTGAAGTTCACTTTCAGACGCCCAGTTCCATCATGTCTCAATGTGTCACGTGGTCACCAGGTTGCGTCCGCCTCCAGATCGCGACGGGTAATTATTAAGCACACACAGCATGTGTTGACTTGACACTGCAACTAGGTTTATGTGGCAGCTCTTCCTGGAACTGCGTCATCCATAATTAATCAACTATGCACTACCAAATATCTCAAAATGGGCGTCCACCATTATATGGCAAACGGCCTCACCCGATAATAATGTGGGCTAGTTCGCGGGCCGCAGGTGGAAAAACAACAATAACTTGCAAACCTAACCTCCTAAATGATTGCGTAATATTTATAATATACACATAATTTACAAACGTGGCCTCGGGCCGTGTAATAGAACCCGGCGAACCGCGAGTTGGATAGCCATGGTCAAACACAACTAATTGTGTGTTACTGCCTGACCAAAAAAAAAACATCTCTAATCTTAGCATTTAACCAACTTAATGCGCAAATTCTTTTTTTATTAAGCTAATTATATTCTTCTACATGTTTCGAGCACTGATGTGCTCATCATCAGGAAGTCAAATTGTATTATACAGCATCTGGTATCGTTAAACTGTGTAGGTGGCCGTCCGACCTGCGCACCGGACGGCTACCTACAAACTGTGACGATACCAGATGCTGTATAATACAATTTGACCTGATGATGGGCACAAACGTGCTCGAAACATGTAGAGGAATATAATTAACTTAATAAAAAACAAGAATTTGTGCATTAAGTTTGTCAACTGCTAAGATTATACTGAGATGCACGGTCAGCAAAACATCAAAACAGCATCTCTAAGCAATCTCCCGCTACTTAACTAAGCGAATTTATAGATTATCCAATTAAAAATTTACTAAACTGCCTATTTAACAAACCCCACACAGCAGAGTCCTTCTTGAAAAGCTGCAAGTTGCAGCAGCTGATCACGAAATTCCCCGAAAGTTTTTACAATCCAAACACTCATTACGTCTAGCCAACATCGCGACCAAGAACTGAGGAAGACAACTGCGCACTTCTGGTTTATTAAGCAGCGGGCAGTGGTTATGTCTTACCGACGTTTCGGGACAAAATATCGGTCCCAAGTTCAGGATTCAAGAATCCAAAATCTCGAACCTTGAACATGGGACAGATAGGTAGTTCCGAAACGTCTATCAGAAATTACCACTACTCGTTGCGTAATTTTTGGAGTCTTGAACCCTGAACATGGGACGGATAGGTTGTTATGAAACGTTGGTCAGAAATTACCACTACTCGCTGCGTAATAACCCAGAACAGCGAAGTTCTCAACTACTTCGCGGTGGTAGCCTGAAACCACACAAAGCAATGAAAAGTCTGAGAATAAAAAAAAAGACATTCTTAAAATATTTTATCACAGCCACATGTTTAATGCTGTCAGCATTCATATACGTTAACGTATTCCTGATAACTCTGAATGCGTAAAAACGAATAGTTCACTACCTTTCCGACTTCGGTGGAAAACAACACGATTTAGGAAAACAAAACATGTTTATTGAGCTGCATATACCACGTATATACATTGCAGTTCACACAAACGTGATGAAACCCAAATACTTCAATAACACGCTTGTGGCTGCCTTATTAACAGCGGGACCTCCCGCGACAAGTCAGCATTGTCTGCAAGTAGCGCGTCCAGATATTCGGCACGTGGGACTTTCACGCGACCGTCGCGGCAGCACGGCAGTCTGCATGTACAGTGCGTCACGTCAGCTGACTAACAGACGAACTCGCCAATCCCAGAGCAGTGCCGAAGAGGCACCAGAGCGTATGGTTGATAACCATGGAGCAGAATTCTTCTTGAATCCTTTACAATCGCACAGCTGGTCAAGAAATGTTCCCAGTTCTGATTTAGCCCGGAGAAAAAAGAAGTACATTGTCACAGATTCACGCTACTGGACCGTATCCTCAGCCAGTTAAAGCCAGTCTACATGAACATATTCTTTTCTTTAAGGTCCATTTCCAAGCCCACTGTCGTTCCTAAAAGACCAGCATGCTTTTTGCGGGTCGCCCATTTCAACTTCGGAACCACATGAATAATTTCACGAAACCGACTGCACATAATGCCATTGGAGGAACACAAACGTCGTACTTTCTATTTCCATACGATCAGAAAACACAACAGTGAGGATGCGTGGCTGTGCGAGGTACGACAGGAATCAGCGCCACTTACTTCGTGAGGCAGGCGAGGCATCAGCTCCACTTACTTTGGAAGAAAGAAGAGGCATCAGCGTCACTTACTTTGTGAGGCAGGTGAGGCATCAGCGTCACTTACTTTGAGAGACAGGCGAGGCACCAGCGTCAATTACTTTACGAGAAGGGAGAGGCATCAGCGTCACTTTGGGAGACAGAAGTAGCATCAGCGTCACTTACTTTGTGAGACAGTAGAGGCATCAGCATCACTTACTTTGGTAGACAGAAGAGGCATCAGCGTCATATAACCGTCCGGCTCACCTTTCTAATTCATTTGGTTCGCATGAGACTTAATTTTCAGGACTACCGTGGTTTGAGTTTGATGGGCTTGGTGGAGATGAACAATTAATACTATTTTTGCTGAGTTGATAATCTGAAGAATCTGTTGTGATTTTATTTTCAGTCACTGGGAGCTAATTTGGTACAGGTTTTTATTGCATATGATAAACGTTGCACGGATCACCCTCTCGTGTAGCGTATTCACTGCATATTAACCTTTAAGGAATAATAATTTATATTGTCCGAAACTTGGTAATACCGAGTATGTCCAATTTAATAATTTACTCTAATTTGCATAACAAGTCTGATTGGTCTCCTGTAAATTTGACAGTCTCGTACTAGGCCGAAAACTTCAAAATTTTGTATTATTCCTCCCCATTGGTTCCTAATGACTGACGCGATATCTTTTAACTTAACATATGTAACCCCCGTAGAAGCGTGCTCTACTGGACATTTTTAATGGGCTACCGTGACTAACACGGTATCCACCACCTCGTGATTTACATTTCGAAAAAGTGTCAAACCCTCGAATTATGGCTGCCCCAGCAAACTTCAAAACTCCATTAAACTTGACGTTGACAAATACGTAAAAACTAGAACTCTCTTTTGTCAATACTTGCCGCACCTTCTATCCTATTCTAACCTCTACTTGTCTCTTTCTTCAGTTATCTGTCTATCCTATTTCACACATGACTCTTTCTCACTCTCTGCCCTGTAACCATCCTTCTCTTTGCTATTCAACTGACCTTTTGTATCCTTTACCAGATGCTTCTGACCACCCTCATTCGGAAACATATGTATTCCTACATTTAAGGAAATAATTTTGTACCTTAAATAATTGTTCCCACCGGTTATAGTCACTTACTTTGTGAGACAGAAGAGGCAGCAGCTTTTCTTACGATGGTGTTGGCGTAGATGTGATGACGAGGACGGTAATAGGGGCAGCGGTAGAGGAGGTGGTGGAAGTACTACGTAGTAGTAGTAAGCCTATTATTATTATTAAACAGTAGTAGTACTAGTAGTAGTAGTAATGGAAGGAGCGGTAGATATGTGGAACTGTAGGAAAGTAGGCTGGGTGAGAACGTCGCAACTCTTTGTTAACATCGTGTATCCTTTCCACGTCCAGCCTCTCACGTGGTCTGCTACCTGGAAGTTCCCCGACTCACATCTTGAGTGCACGTGACTTCCCTCCGGTGGGCGCTAACTTGACACCTCATACGCTTTTCTTTGTTGAGCCCACCAATATTTTTTTCAATTACAACTATCTCTCTCCTTATTATACAGTTTTCTTTTTCCTCATTTTTCTTTTTCGTCTTCCTTCCCGCAGCGTTTGGTTCAATTTTGTGGCACGAATAATAAGACAGTTGCAAATATAGACACGCTTGCAGGTTTAGCCTATTGCAAAAAAGGTAACGGTCACCATATAATATGCCACGAAGGCACAGAAGCGGAGTATTATAGCCGTATTCATTCCTAGTGCTAGATGGGATGAATCGTCATCGCCACGCCCCGGCCGCTTTACCCCCGGGAAAGAGCCACGGAACAACTGTGTAGGAGGCCGGGCGGACCCCAGAGTCGGTCTGAACGGATGACCCCACCGGGATTCGAGCCCCGGACGATTCGACCCATAGTGAGTCGCTATACTAGCTACGATATCTCGGCCACAACAGCCTATGTTACGGCATCAAACCTTTTAAACGTTATGATATGACGAGAGATTGATGGTGACCTAAATGCACAACTTGTCTTCGCGGCAATGTAACACGCCTTTAGTGAGATGAAGAAGAACAATAAAAAGAACAGGAGAAACAAGAAGTCGCAACTGGAAAGCCTGTAGAAAGAAGCGGCCGTGGAGGTAGAGTCCAGTTGAAATGTGATGGCACACGGTGACGCACGGGAGGGGAAGTGAAGGGGAAACTGGCGAATGGAGTGGGTAGCCAGTACCCTTCACACTACCTATGAACACGGTATATCCAGCATTACTACCGCTGATACGCACACCTCGGCTGCCATCTGTCGACTGAACTGACGCCCCGCCGATTTAAATGGACTCGTCCGTTTCGCTGAAAGACAAAATCTGGTTTCTGCGCGTGTGCCATCACATTTCAAACGCAGTCTACTGACCTCGTCGTATAATATAAACCAACAAAACGCACCTTTGTTAAACTACTACTTTAATTTTTACTATGTCTTCTACATGTTTCTAACCCCAGAGTTCATCTTCAGGAAGGCGGATGTACGAACAGGTGTGGTATAATTTGTTGATATGCGAGGGTATAAGCAGTCTTGTAAGTGGAACACACGCACACTGTTCCACCTTAAAGACTGCTTATACCTTTGAATGAAACAAATTATACCATACCTGCACGCACAACCGTCTTCCTGAACATAAACTCTCAAGTTCGAAACATGTAAAAGACGTCGAAAAAATTAAAATATTAGTTTAACAAGGTGAATTTTGTTGGTTTATAATATACTATTGGTCGGCCGGGTAGCTCAGTCGGTATAGCGACTGAGCTACAGGCTGGACGGTCCGGGGTCGATTCCCGGTGGGGAGGAGTCCAGACCGGCCCTGGGGCCCACCCAGCCTCCTATAAAATGGGTACCGGGTCTTTCCCGGGGGTAAAATGCGGCCGGGGTGTGCTGCTGACTACTCACCCCCTTCCAGTGCCGCGATCATGGAAGAGTAGAGTTATACCTCTACTCACCCTCTGGGCCACACCGGGCCTGTAACGGGATCAATTTACCTTTTATATTATACGATTATATAACACTACACGGTGCAAGAAACATAAGTTACTGTCCTGGTATTGTTTGGAGGGACTGAAGTTAGCCACAAAACTTCGTTGTGTAAAGAAGGTGTGCAATATGGGGTTCAAATTGAGGACCTACCGAGCACAAGTCCAAAATCGATACCCCAGCACTAACCTACAACGTAACGAGCAGTGCCAATAAATAATCGGGAACATTAGGACTGCCTGTCGGTCGCTTTAAACAAATGTGAAAGCCGACATGTCGCAAGTCCGCGTCTCAGCACAATTAGCCTGTGTCACAAAGACAGGAAACAGCACATGTCACAACAAATCAGAAGGAAATGACGCAGTGGACAGGCTTGTGATTCACTGGGCCGTGAATTCCCCCGATCAATGAGAACACCAACAATTCCAAGAACGAATTCACACTGCTTGTGTTGGCAAGGAGGGGTACGCGGTGCCGCAGTTGGTTGATACACTGCGCTACAAGTCATAAGGTCGCGGGTTCGATTCCCGATGTTGTCACTGGAATTTTTTATTGATATAATCATTCCGGCCGCACTATGGCCCTGGGGTTGACTCAGCTTTTAACAGAAATGAGTACCAGGAATATTTCCTGGTGGGTAAAAGCGACTGGTGCGTAAGGCTGACAACCTTACCACCTTCACGTACCGATTTCTTGAAATCTGGGAGCCTCAACTACCTGGAACCCTCTGGGCCTGCCCAGGCCTGTAACAGGAATGCTTTGCTTTGGTAATCTTGGCCAGGCGACCAGACACAACGAACTCTTTCGCTTTAGAAAGAATAAGAAAGGTAGAGATGACGGAACAGATTCGATCGCCAACAAGCACTTGGACACAACCTGCTAACCCATGCGTTTCGGTGTTTCTTTTTCCCGGTCGCAAATCGGTCCCAGCATGACGCTGGCCACTCATTTCCACTGAGTGCCGACGTTAAGTTTTACATTCACGTCCTCAATATGCGTTCATGATACGGTTCTTAGTTATACGGACAAAGAGTGGGGCATATTAGTATTATTATTATCGACATAAATTATATTATCAACAAGCCAACGCGCCACTAACCCCATATCAATATCGCCGCCGCTGCCTCCTTTTTCAACAGGTTCACATTCCCTCCCCCCCCCCCCAAGGTGCAACAGCCCCTAGTGGGCCATTTTCTCCTTATTACTGAGGTTTCACGGGCACGCTCAGAAACACCACACACGGTAGGACTCCTCTAGACATATGATCGGCCAGTCGCAGGGACCTCAACCAGACAACACTCACAGAAGACAGACATCAATGCCCCTGGCGGGATTCGAATCCGCAATCCCAGCAAGCGAGCGGTCGCAGACCCACGCCTTAGACCACGCGCCCACAGCCCATTACATTTACTTTGAAATTCCACTAACCGATGAAATAGGACGGGCAAATAACCACGGAAAGAACTATGTAGTCAGTCATACCGCACCTCCCAAGCAATGATCGAAACCAAAATTAACGAAAAATTGTACCCACCACGAGACATGTTGATTTTCCAGAACTTCCCTTCACACACAAGTAGTGCTAGAAAACAATTTAAATATACACACTCAGACCACGGTAGGACTCCTCTGGACATGTGATCTACCAGTCGCAGGGACCTCAACCTGACAGCACTCACAGAAGGCAGACATCAATGCCCCCGGCATATACAGGCAAAGATTTAACTTAAGAAAGCTAAATGAGCCAGAGGTTATGGAACAGTATCAGATTGAGATTACAAACAGGTTTGCAGCTTTGGAGAACTTGAACGATGATGAGGACGTAAATAGGACTTGGGAGAACATTAAAGAGAATATCCAAACCTCAGCAAAAGAGAGTCTGGGTCTGCATGAATTTAAGCAGAATAAACCCTGGTTTGATGAAGAATGTTTAGGTTTTTTGGATCAAAGGAAGCGGGCTAAAATGCAGTGGATACAGGATCCAAGCTAAAGCAATGTAGATAATCCGAACAGTGTAAGGCGTGAAGTTAGCAGACATTTCAGGAACAAAAAGAAGGCATATCTGAGAGCTAATATTGAGGAACTTGAAACTAGCAGTAAGATCCAAAACATCAGGGACTTGTACAGGGGCATCGGTGACTTTAAGAAGGGGTACCAGCCTAAAGGATGAGAAAGGCGACTTGGTTGCAGACTCCCGTGGTATTGTGGCTAGGTGGAGGAATTATTTCTCCCAGCTATTCAACGTGCATGGGGTTAAGGATGTTGGGCAGGCAGAAATACACACAGCAGAACCACTAGTGCATAAGCCAAGTGCCTCTGAGGTTGAGCTGGCTATCGACAAGCTAAAAAGTCACAAATCGCCAGGTACTGATCAAATACCGGCAGAAATGATTAAAGCAGGGGGTAGAACAATTTGCGTGGAGATTCATAAACTTATTACTTCTATTTGGAAGAAGGAGAAACTGCCTGAAGAGTGGAAGGAGGCGATCATAGTAGCTATTCATAAGAAGGGGGATAAAACAGATTGAAATAATTATAGGGGCATATCACTTTTGCCTTCCACTTATAAAATTTGATCCAACATCCTGCTTTCAAGGTTAATTCCATATGCGAAGGAAATTATCGGGGATCGTCAATGTGGCTTTCGACGCAACAAGTCGACTATTGATCATATATTCTGCATTCGCCAAATACTTGAGAAAAAATGGGAATACAATGAAGAAGTTCATCAGCTCTTTATAGATTTCAAGAAAGCTTATGATTCAGTTAGGAGGGAGGT
>Ga0131853_10013547_pt1 | contig 14955 bp, 9 predicted proteins | sample TergutLab28metaG_FD_92764 | JGI IMG/M metagenome (GOLD analysis project Ga0131853, IMG submission 92764) | Labiotermes labralis P1 segment gut microbial communities from Petit-Saut dam, French Guiana - Lab288 P1 (version 2) (version 2) | ecosystem: Host-associated > Arthropoda: Insects >... | reverse complement strand
GAGAAGTGTGTGGAGTCCCAAGGGAACTACTTTGAGGGTGATTAGGTGTCCAACGCTCCAAGTAAGCCAGTTTCTTTTTCCCGGCCAAAGGTCGGATACTTTTCTAACAGACCTCGTACATAAATGATATAAGAAACATAAAACTGGAGAATACTGTACAATAAAGAATTACTTAAATGTAATATTTGTTAGCCATATTCGTAGCAGGAATAAACTAAAAGGGTTAGTACAGATGAAGTATATATATATATGACGCATTGGGGGGGGGGGGGGAGGAAAAACAAAAAAGGTTAGTACAGAGGAAGGTTTTAAATTTATGACGCTTTGGGGGGGGGGGGAAGGGAAATCGATACAAACAGCCATTCACAGTTTCTTGATGACTTACCTCAAGGCCGGAGCCGGCTTTTATGCTACCCTGTGCGAGATACAGGCTACGAACCCCCCTGCCCCCTCCCGGTTTGGGCCCACTGACACTTCGGGATCACCCGGCAAGAGTCTGTAAACTTCATAAGGAATTCACAGTTTTATGATGATCAAGAAGTACGAAACCGTTACCGGAAATTCGCAGTTCCTCTGGTAACACTTTAATGCCGCTCCTGTAGCTTCCAAATTTCGGTGCCCAGTGCGAGGGGCCCAGCTTGGTCACTCCAGCCGGGCTTTAAATTACAAGCTCTCTACGTTAACTAACTCGAGGTTAGTCTTTTATTCTAGCTGTTTTAGCCGCTTTAACATTTACGATGTTCGATAAAAATGAGGTTAGCTTCTTATTTGTGGACTTTTCAGGCAATAGAAGTTCGTTTTATTAAAATTTCGTTTATTTCAGTCGTCGAAAAGAAGATTAAAGCCAGAGAGAAAATATTCAATGACCTGATGGAACAGATCAAGGAGCGTGAAGAGTTCCTGAACAGCATGGCCAAGGAAGAAGAATCGTTGGAGAAGAATTTCCTCAGAGTGGCCCAGGCCGAGCTCGAGAAGGAATTAACTTCGAGGAGAGAAAACAAAGTGAGAAGATTAATGTATTTTAAATGGAATTCAAAGAATTCATTGCAAATCACTATACTAACATTATTGGAGAAATGATTTAAAGGCGTTTAATCTTTCAAATTTTTGAAGTTCCTACAGCAGTTAAATGCACCATATAGGCCAAATACCTTACCTAATCTTTACCATGTTCTTCTCAAAAAACTTTTTCTAATTAGAAACCCCCTTCAAAATGATATCCATTTCTATCTAATCCTAGAATCATCTCCAGACTAGCAAATGTTACAGACTAAAGAAAAAAAATTTTGATGTATTGCTGACCGTGCATCTGGGTATGATCTTAGTAATTGACCAACTTAATACACAAGTTCTTGTTTTATAATAAGTTTATTATATGTCTCCACATATTTCGAGCACTATGTGCTCATCATCAGGAGGTCAAAATTGTATTATTCAACATCTGGTATCATCACACTCTGTAGGTGGACGTTCGGTGCACAGGTTGAGAGAGGATTGGTTGGTGTTTTAAAGCCTTTCTCAACCTGTGCACCGAACGGCCACATACAGGTGTGATGATACCAGATGCTGTATAATACAATTTTGACCTCCTGATGATGAGCACAATAGTGCTCGAAACATGTTGAAGCATGTAATAAACTTATTATAAAACAAAAATTTGTGCATTAAGTTGGTTAATTACTAAGGTAAAAGAAACAAGGATGAAACGTAATATAAACCATGAAATTGCTCCCTACGCTGCGTTGTGAAATGGTTACTTAAGTCACATTGCATACATCAAAATATTTTCAGAAGGATTCTCTTTAAAATCCGTGGGATTATTTCCTCAACTGTTTATTTTCCGAAAAGCGAAATAATTGTGAAATATGATTTGTATGGCTCCAAAAAGTAGATAATTTTTTAATTTAAAGGAAATTTTGACATTCTGTATTGAGCGATACATTTTGACCAAAGAAGACGGAAGTGAATACAGGTAATTAATAAAAAACATGATACTAAACTGAAAATCGTTATTTATACAGCACATCTAGGCTTGTAAAAATAGTGAAACAAGAAGGCTACAACGGGCTGGTTATGTGATTGAGATAGAGAAGTCAGGAATGGATTTAAACTGTGCGAAACTTGCTAGAAAATTATATTTGAAAGACAGAGATGGAAAGTAAATAAGGAACTGTATGGTATTAAAACATACTGTGAAGAACAAACGCTTATGAATGTGGACCATGATCCTATCCATTACCTGTCTTTGAGTGAGTGGTGTTAAATCTTAGATTTTTTTCCACACATCGTTAGAATATTCTAAAGTTGCTTATTCCTTGCATTTCGGATCAATATATTCGTTTATTACAAACAATATAAAGACGTACTTTCATAATGACGCACAAGCTAGTACTCAGTTGACTTCCGTATCTCAGTGCAAATCAACGCACAGGGTGAATCCTCACCGATCGTCAATATTAGACGTCTGTGGTAATATTGTCTTTTATTGTTCTTAAAGAATTTTTTAAAACACGTAAATTCTTTAAACACCTACAATTTTATATTTCATATTGTTAACATCCAATCTAATCTGAACTATAATTAAGATATATTTACAGGACACAGACCATTTCGGATTTATTACTACTTAGATGTTTGAATACACATCGCCACAACCTGCAGGACACTATTCAGCAAAAAATGTCGTATATATATATATATATATATATATATATACACACATACAATCTTTTCTTGATTAGTGGATAAGATTATACAATATATATATATATATATATATATATATATTATAATCTTGTCCACTAATCAAGAAAAGATTTTTTCCAAACATAAAACAACAAGATTTAGAAAACATGCTTAAGCTCATTTGATATTAGTTGCGGAACCGTTTATTTATTATGAAATTTACAAATATTATTTCATCAACTGTAAATTGCAGAAAGCTTTGAAAGTTATGAAAGTTTTAATATAATTTTATCAACTGTATCTGGTTTCAAGCTGAAGAAGGCATATTCATGCCGAAATATTTCGGAGATACGTCTGTCCTGTGTTATGTATATACTGTAAATTTAGTTGGCTGTGACAAACGAATATACAGTACTAGTTTAGTTCGTAATAGTTTTTCTTCCTTCCAAGTAACAGACTTTTCGCAAGCATGTCCGAGACAACAAAGCGACAGAAAAGTTACGAATCATTCTGTATATACCAGGTCACTTTTCAGAGCATGAAACATCCATTACGTGTGCCTCTGTTTTCAGGAATCACTGAAAAGGGAATACCAGATGTACTGCGACAGTCTGGAAGAACTACGAAAGCGGAGAGCAACCGAGGAAGCAGAGTTAGAGAGAATTCTGCAACAGGAGAGGAACAGAATAGAGGAAGAGAGAAAGGAGAGGTTGGAGAAACTAAAAGCAGCACGCCAGAAACTCAAGGAGGTAAGCTGGCTTGAATTTGTCGAAATCACTAAGTAACTCTGTAGGGGACTTAAGGCTGATCTACTTACGCTTTCAACGTTAGGGGTTTAATAGCCCTATGGCTTCTTTAATGAAAAGTTTTAACTCCATTCATGGTGTATTTTAAAAGATAAAGCAGTTCCGTTACAGCCTTGGAGTAGCCTAGAGGGTTCCAGGAATTTAAGGTTCCCAGATTTCATGTCAACGGTACAGGATGGTGGTAAGGTTGTCAGCCTTACGCACCGGCAGCCTTTACCCCCAGGAAATGTTCCTGGTACTCATTTCTGTTAGAAATTGAGTCGACCCCAGGGCCATAGTGCGATCGGAAGGAATTTATGTCAATGAAAAATCCACTAACACTAGCTGGGATCGAACCAGCAACCTTCCGATTTGTAGCACAGCACCTTAACCTCTGTGCTACATGGTGTATTTCACTGTTAATAATTTGTAGACTTTGCAGCTTTTAATAATTCTGCTGTCAGTTATAAATTTAAGCTATTTGAAGCAAAATAGAAATTCCATACTTCCGTTAACAACGCATATTTGGACAGGCTGAACACAGCAAATCATTGTGCAGAATAGCCATGCACTAACAAATGTTTCATGTTTTGACAAAATCATGGCAACAGACAATAAAGGTCACCAGTGTCGTTTCCATCCCTCCTACTCGCGAAACGAACATTTCGATACAGCTGGTGAGAGCGTAGAAAGTACTAAGAGAAATGAGTCAGCAAAGATAGGATGTTGATACAGATGTTACAAAACCTTAGCCACTGTTACGTAATATGCTATATAAATATCATCAATAGATTGGTCTTATTATACTGTAACGGTCCTTCGGTTTATTTAAAAATGTGCCTCTTTTCATTAATGTTCTGGGGTGATCGATGATTTTGGAAGGGGCGGCACCGTTTTTAAGTGGGCGTTCTTGAAATTCATTATTGTATTGCATACATTCCACTATTATTGCCGAATAGTCTACAGGCTGCTTAATTGAAAGTTCATTCTGCACAAATTGACAGTCATTTTGTGAAGACATTGGGTAAGTTAAATGAATTTGATGGTGTTGTGTGACGTATATTTAGTACGATACTGAAAATTTGATGAATAGTATTAAATATCCACGGGATATATTATGAAATGAACAGACTTACATATTAATGACCAGTTCAACACATACATGATAACGCCGTGCTTAGACTTAGGAAATTAGTTCGCGGTCTCTTACCGCCGAGGCCCGGGTTTATTTTCAATCCTTGTCTGTATTTGACAAGGTGGCACTAAAAGTGGTTTCAATCCGAGGACGTCATTTTCCCCCTGTCAGTATCAATCCACCAATGTTCAGTCATGTATCACCGACGCTATATAATTTAATAAATAACACATTTAAAAAAAATATGTATATATTTTGTCATACGCAGCAGAATAACCAATAAGTTCAATTGAAATAAATCTCGGTGTGTAAAATTCTCATGAATTCCAGTAGCTTATTTCCCACACCTACTCTCCAGAAGAAAGGTGTTTGTATAAAAGGCTGTCAGCTGAGTTCTGTGCATACGATCTCGGCCTATATACGTTGTCTGTTCCTGTCTGTCTCAGTACGGTATGTGAGAATTCTCCGGAATACGGATGGAGTTCATCGAACACCCGAATTTTTACTTTACTACCAATACATCTGTTTATGGAGTCCGGTTAATTGCTTTAGGAACAGGCGTTATATCTATGAATTACTATAACTGTCTGCCTATTCATCTGACCACTAGCACACCTCAGACCTGTCCTCCTTTCTGTGAATGAAGAACTGTATTCAGATTCTCGCCAGAATAACTCACCACGATATACGTCTGAATGTTATGAACTCTGACTGCTCCCTTCAGGCATCTGAACGTCTCTCTATGGTTAAAGAATCTGTCTGAATGGGAGTGTTGAAATCTCGTTGGTCGGTATACAATCGTCCTTTGTCAATTTGATTTCAAGGTTTGCTGGTGTCAGGCAATTGCCCTTGAGCTCTACGTTATATTATGAGTACTTCATGTTGTGCCCATGCATTTCATGAATTAGCCAACTAGACTATTATTTCCTTTGTCGACTGTTCACAGTGTATTCGAACCTTGCAGATTTCTGTAGCAATGACCTACAGTCAGTCCCTCAGTGAAGATTTCTTGATGGAACTCTATTGTCAATTCTATGACGGTGTGCCGAGATGTTTGTACTGCACTCAATAGTCATTCTATTGTGAACGGATGGCTTCGAACCGCGCGTAAATGAGGCCTAGCAATTATTTTGCCTCAAAAACGAATGTTCACAACAATGTTCGGCGATATGGTCTATGTTGAAAAATACTCACAGCAGATGGCCAACGTTGGAGTTACGAAATTCACCAAGCATATATTAAACTAAAGCAGAAGCTTGACCGTGTAGTGCCTGATTGATTAATTGACTGACTTTACTAATTTTGTGCTCGCACTCTACCATAATCCGTGCCCTTGCAAAGGCAAGTTCTTGTAGAGCACAGATGCTTTAAACAGAAAACTTCTGCCATTGTCCTACTTTCAGTCCATACTGCTACAATCACTCTACCGTTACAAAGTTTCCTCCTTTGTCTAATAATTCCTTCGTTGCTCATTCTATTCCCCCCTAGCCGCCAATAAGGACTGCCTCTTGTTGATTTTATTTTCCCATTTGCATCTGATTTTAAACAAATATTTTCCCCCTGCTTTATATCTCTGTTTCATTCGTACAGTTTCATACATTCCTATACTCTACATTCTGGTTCATGCTCAAAAATTTACTACATACCATCTCTTCTATGCAAGATATATTTTTGGATAAATCGATTAATGTTTGCGCAAGGAGAAAAGCTGGAACGTTTATCGGAAAGCTTGAAGGGTTGAGAGCATTAGGGAGATCTAGATATAGATGAGAACATGATGTGATAATTAATGTTATCGTAGAGCAGGCAAAGATGTGGAAAACGGAGGACACTCACTCTTCTCCACCGAATGCCAAGGTTAAGAATGAGTGGAGCTAAATATTCATTTCCCCATATGACTTCGTGCCATGCACAGAGACGCATTTACCTTTCTCTTATAAATTTTAAAGAAAAATTGGCGTGAAGTCGTTTACTGGATTCAGCTGGCTGAGGATGTAGTCTGAATATGAGTACTTGTATACATGGCAATTAACATACTTTTCCATATGGCTGGGCTGATTCTTTGCTAGCTGACCAAATCTCTTTAACAAAATCAAAGCCATTAAGATTTTAAAAATGTATGTACGAAAAGTATTAGGCTTATATGCCTTTCTAGTCGTGTTATATGTTTTTATGATAGCAAAAATAACTAACACCATAGATGGAAGCAAATCGTTGAATAAACTGTTTACATCTATTTGGATCACTTTTCTGACTTCCGAATGTCAAGAGAGAAGCAGGAATCCAAGTCGACACAAAAAAATACATTTAAATCTAACCGAAATTAATCTGAATTACTCTATTTCCTCTGTATCAAAACCTCGTTATTCAAATGACAGTAACCAGAGCTTGTCTGTAATAAACTGACATGCCTCGTAATGGTGAGCAGAGCAACAAGAGAAAGCTGTAAATACTATCTCAGAAGTGTCAATTCTATCAAATTTAAATTATTTTCCTAAACAAACACAACTCACAGCTCTAGGAAATTTAGCTCATCTACAGTTTAGGATTCTATCTACTGACTTCCTTTTACATAAATTTAGCTCACCTACAGTTTAGAATTCTATCTACTGACTTCATTTTACATAAATTTAGCTCACCTACAGTTTAGAATTCTATCTACTGACTTTCTTTTACATAAATTTAGCTCACCTACAGTTTATAATTCTACCTACTGACTTCCTTTTACATAAATTTAGCTCACCTACAGTTTAGAATTCTATCTACCGACTCCCTTTTACATACATTTAGCTCACCTACAGTTTAGAATACTATCTACTGACTTATTGTTACATAAATTTAGCAAACCTACAGTTTAAAATTCTACCCACTGACTTCCTTTTACATAAATTTAGCTCACCTACAGTTTAGAATTCTATCTACCGACTTCCTTTTACATAAATTTAGCTCACCTGCAGTTTATAATTCTATGTGCTGACTTCCTTTTACATATATTTAGCTCACCTACAGTTTAGAATTCTATCTACTGACTTCCTTTTACATAAATTTAGCTCACATACAGTTTAGAATTCTATTTACTGACTTCCTTTTACATAAATTTAGCTCACGTACAGTTTAGAATTCTATCTACTGACTTCTTTTTATATATATTTAGCTCACCTACAGTTTAGAATTCTATTTACTGACTTCTTTTTACATAAATTCAATTTAAACATAGTGTTAATGAGTATGGTTATAAAATATAATTTCAAATGCAGATATATTGGAAAAAAATGGCAATAGTAAGACATGTCGCACAAACACTCCATAAGACGAGAGAGACCTCATACAGCATATCCATCCGAAGAAGCACATTATGGTAGCTGATCTGACAATGTCACAAGCTCCAGACGCTAGAAGTGTATCTCTCTAACGATCTCGGCTTGTAGGAAGTTTCTTAAAATTAGTCCCTTGCTTCCCACTCCGCAACAAAAAATTACCCAATTTATCTTCACTCTTTCAACTACCGCCAACGTAATTAACCTTTGAGCAAAAGAGCGTACAAAGAAACAAGTAACTCTTGTTGCAGGAGGTGTTGCAGGAAAGGAAGGTTCAGGTGGAACATCATAAGGAGATGGCAGGAAAGCTGAGAAAGGATGAAGAAGAAGAGTTCAAGTTGCAGGAGTTAGTGCGCCTGCAGAACGCGCGGTTAACTGCTCAGCACCATAATCAGATCAGACTCATGAAGCAGAAATACGCCAAGGACCTTCTAGATCAAATTGAATACAGCAGGACGCTCAAGGTTCGTGGCACACTTTCAAGTGCTGATAGACTCTTACGCTTTCATGCTTTGATCTCCTCAATTACCTAAAAATTTTTGATTAAAAAGTATCCCTTTTCAAGGTACAGTCTAGTACACATGTACCAATGTTTCGGGGAATCTGCTACCTTTATATTTAGGGTTTAGACGAAGAGAATATTCTCCGAAACGTCGTAACAAATCTACCAGACTATATGGTGTCCAACCCCAGATATTGCTGTGTAGTGAAGGCCGTGAAACCTAAAACGTTGCAAATGCCTGTTGGTGATCCAGCGGTCTGCGACAGTAGCCAACTGAGCGCTGTCTGTTGTCTCACTGGGCTCAAACAGTAACATTTCGAACTTTCAGTTGATAGTAGCCGGATTGAATCTAGGCCGAAGCAGTAACCATTCTGAACTTTTTCGTCATTTTCCTACGACTGTACAAACAAGTGTTGGGGTAGTAGGCTTGTCTTAAAATAGGCCACGGTAACTTCCTTTTCGTTAATCAGTAAACATCCTGACATTGGAAGTTATGCAGAGTTACTGGATTTTTTAATAAATCACGGAAAAAACTAAATAAGATGCGTATACGATATTTCGGCAGACATCTTTACTTCCGCCATGAGGTGAGTGGTAGTAAATGTACTGTATAAGACGGCAATATAGGATACGCGATGGATCTGCGCAAGCGCCGTCAGATTAGAGTTAGAAGCGTTACTGTTTTGAACAACAAGCCATGTGCATATTGCTCTAAGGTTAAAGACACTGTTACAGAAGTAATGGCACATAAGTTATATAGTTCATGTAATGGTTTATAGGCAGGAATTTGAAGAATACTGATGATGGCTTGGGCATGTACGTAATAAGGGTAAGTAAATGTGGATGCAGCATTTTGGTGCGGAAATTTTTCTGAAAATGGTTACTTGGAATACCTAGAAAGACAGAGTTGAGTAACATTAAGGTACTTCCAAAGAAGAGGCAAGATATATTGAAATGGCTCAGAATTATGCCCAGTGGCGGTTTTTTGGATTATTGGTGTTGAACATTCTGATTATAAGAGTATTGTTAGAATTACTTCAACATTAACTTCTTTTCGCAATTTTATACTTCTATTCTACGTGTCCCTTATATCTTCTTTCTGTTTGCTCGTTATGTGAAAGTTATGCATCTCTTCTTTTTAACTAGGCTCAAGAAAGGGAGAACTCAGAACGAGAGTGGAAGGCGGGTCTTCTGGAGGAAGAGTGTTACAAACGTCTTATCAAAGAGATGTTGAGCAGACGCAAAGCGATTGAGCCGCACCCATTCTACAGAATTTTAGAAGGTTCTGTTAGCCTTGACGGTCCTTGCAAATGCCCAGTGCCTGAAGCTGAAGTAGCTGCAGTACAAAATCGTTGATTTAAAGCACTTTCGTTATTGAGCTATTCAGTTGTTTTATATTTCAGATATTCTGTATATTTCAGTAGAGTGATGGTAAAATGTTGTCAAAAATTGTCCCAAATTTCATGTCAATTTAAGAATATATTTTTAATTTGTGTCATGCACTGTGAATGTCTTTGTACACGCTGCGTTTACTTCAATAATATGAAAACAGAAAAAATAGCACTGAACAGATACTTTTATGTATGTAGAAAGATCGGTACGTGTGAGAGAAATGGTAACAGTTGTGCAACATTTGTGAAATAAAAATTTTGTAACAAGAAGCATCACCCACTGTTTTCTTACAATATTATACTAGTATGGCATTATTATACTTGGGATTTCTTAGTTTTCGAAAAGAACTCAAAGATTAAGAATCTGCAACAAACATCGTCTTCTACAAATAGCACTTAACTGTCTCTATGTATGCATCTAAGATCACGTTCTTGTAAGAAGGAAACAATACAAAATGTACAACAAAAATTGTCGAAATGCCAATGAATGCGTAGAACAGAGACAAAAGGGGGGATAACAAAATCAATAAATCTAAAACAAATTAAAATAATAACCCAGTCTAAAAAAACTGTTTCTGAAGTGGAATAAGAATCCGCTTCAAATTTTCAAGAGGAAGCAACATATTAAATTTCAGCTGCCTTATTACTCGCCATCTGTGAACAACAACATGTACTACAAGACAATTCGAGGAAAATCCATAACTGTATACTTCCGTGTAGCAGTCTGTGGTGTTATTACTGTCTGTTGTGACCAGAAATGGCTGGATGTTTCGAAAATATTTACTCGGTGCTGCAAGTAAAAGCGATGATTAAGAATGACAATAATTTTAATGCTAAAAACGCAGTGCTACGAAGAAAGTAGTTCCTTTTTGGAAGACGTGTCATTTAACATTCTAATAGCCTACAGCCCAAATAACCAAATTATACTCAGTTAACCTGATAGTTGTACTACATAATATAACGTCCAACATTCCAAGTACCAATTTTCATAACCTTATAACAAACAATATGGCAGAAACTTCAGTCACTATTAATAATCATAGTGAATGTACATTAGCAACAATCCGGCATTGCCAATCGCTTCCAAATAATTGTATCTGGGAGTCAACAAAATTTAAATAACCTTATAACTCAGGAAGATAATTAAAAATACTAGATTTAATTCAAGGCTTACTGAAAAGCCAAATTCATCTATTATTTCCATTATAAGGGGGTTTTAACGTTACAAAAGAATTCGAAGTTTACTTTTTCAAAACAATGAAGAAATATTTTTATTTACTCTTATGAATCGCATCCGAAACACTTCGTATTATTACTGCTATTGCTACTATTACTACTTTTAACACTACCGCTATGACTATTAATACAATACTAACAATAACGTTATTATTTTAATAATATTTTTTGTGTACATAAATTTTATCGAGTAAAGAAACCAACACGTTACACATATTTGTGGATTATATATATCGCTCTGAGTACAGAGTGTATAAAAATGTACCAAATACATGACAACATAGAAAATAAAAGTAAATTGCGTAGTTTAATACGAGATTTGTACTGGACCGTCTCTGTAAGTTATGTTATGTTGTCTAAATGACATGTATTTTAATACCAATGGATACAAGGGTACAATTTGCTGTTTTATTTCTTAATTTTTGTACGGGTGTGAAACTTGGTCGCCCAAATCGAGGGAGAAACATAGGCTGAGGGTGTTTGAGAATAGAGTATTGAGAATATTTGGGCCTAAGAAGGACGAGGTAACAGGGAGTGAAGAAAACTACATAATGAGGAACCTATTACACCCCGCCCAGTATTGTTTGGGTGATGAAATCGAGAAGAATGAGATAGTCGGGGTATTTAGCGTGTATGGGGAGAGGAGAGGCGTATACAGGGTTTTGGTGGGGAAACCTGACGAAAAGAGTCCACTCGACATACCCAGGTGTAGATGGGAGGATAGTAATAAGATGGATTTTCAGGAAGTGGGATGTGGAGGTATGGACTGGATCGAGCTGGATCAGGATAGGGACAGGTGGCGGGCACTTGTGAATGTGGCAATGAACTGTTGGGTTCTATAAAATGCTGGGAATATCATGACTAGCTGATTACCGGTTAGCTTCTTAAGAAAGACTGTGCCCCATAGTTCAGGCAGGCAAGTAAGTTTTTTTTTAAATTTTATTGGAATATATTATGCTTTCTGTTCTACTGCAATGAAAAGAATGTAAAATTCTTCAGGAAGCTCCTGTAGTATTATAATTGTATTCCTGCAGAAAGCTGACAGGGCAGAAATATTAACGAAAAGTTGAGTGTACGTTTATTTGTAATCCAAGAACGTGCGGCATGTTTGTGGCATTATTTGACAACTGTTATTGATGCTGTTGTTATTTTTCGGCTTCATACTGACGATGCGGAAATGTCTGTGCAGGAACAATTAAGCCTCACGATGTCGGGCTTGACCAAAATTAATGCGAATGTAAAACATGTAAGTCGTTTCCTATTTCGATTACTACAGATGCGTTCCCACTCATATAGCTGCACGTTTCTACGCTAAACTTTGGCCTACTTCTGATCAGGGTTACTCGCCACCACCACTATTATTCTTATTAACGGAGAAGCTCCCTTTGCCATTTTGCTACCTCTGCCATCACACAAATATCTAGTACTAATAGTAGGCCTATCAATGAGGAACGTGAGGGAAGCAATCCACTTTCTTAATGCAGTTGGAAAGCAGATGTGTTACCAATATGGATCATATCGCCGTATTCATTAACACATTTTAATCACATCGAAATTTCTAACAGAGTATTATGCGATTCCACCATGATAATTAACACGGTATGTGGATTCTGTGGTTGCGGTATGCAGGTATGCAGAGTAGCTGCGAATATACTGAATTAGCAGTAGAGGACAGCCGACAAATGATGGCCCTCCAGCTTGGACTGGACAAGGGGCTAAGAATTCTTCCTTTTATAAACGACGAACTATTTACGAAATGAGACTCGGAATTGGCAGAATTTTGTAGAGAACTGAAAAACGGAAAATGGATAACAGACTTGCATCTTTCAATGTAAAGAGCCTGGAGAGATCAGTGTCACTGAAGTTATTTACAAGAGAGTTAGAAAAATATGGATTAGATTTAGTCGACGACCAAGAAGTCAGAGGGGAGACGGCGGGCAGTTTTGTATGACAAAAGCAGTAAAACATCCAGTAGATTTAGTGTTCTGATACATAAGGAAATCATAAATCAATAATATAAACAGCCAACTAGATGCAACAATAATAATTTTATTAACAATTTAAATCAGCTCAACATGTTTCGGGCGATAATTTCGCCCATCCTTAGGAGCACTAGACCGTGTTTACAGCTTGCGGTATAAAGCACCGATGATGCTGCCTGCTGGTGACCACCACATCCTGGTCACCAAAAGGCAGCATCGTCGTTGCATTATACAAAAAGCTGTAAACACGGTCTAGCGCTCCTAAGGATGGGCGAAATTATCGCCCGAAACATGTTGAGCTGATTGAAATTGTTAATAAAATGATTATTGTTGTCTGTAGCTGGCTGTTTATATTATTGTATCAATGATGCACGTTCACACAAACATCAAAATCATACAATCAGTTAACTTAATAGAGTTTGTTAGTGATGTGATGTCATAGATAGTCCTAATGCTAAGATATGTCTGGTGTGATATTGTCCTTTTGAGTGAGAATAACAAACTAAGGATAAAAGTGATAACTCACAGTTCAGTTTCTATGCGGAATAAGCGAAGCTATTCGATCAGTTCATTAAGTACCATACGAAAATTCTATTAGGAAGTTTCAAAGCAAAATTAGGGGAAAAAACACACGTACAAACCGACTACTGGAAATGAGAGTTTACATAAACTAATTAATGATACTTATAATGGTCTTAGGTAAAGACTTGTCTATAAAAATCTAATTATCCAGAGCACGGAGTTTGCTCATCACAATGTACATAATTACACCACGACCAAACCTGATGGGAAGACTAAAGTCAGGCTGATCACATCTGACAAATAGGAGATGACATTCAATTATGCTTGATGTACAAAATTAAGAGAAATTGAATGTGACGCTGATCATTGTCTGGTGGCTCCACAAGTGAAAGTAGGACGGTCTTTACTTACAGGAGCAGCACACAAGATTAGATGATATTGGGGACATAAACATGAACTTTATAAAATTTTATAATGCCAAATATCAGCTGACGAGGGCCTAGGTCAGTATAGAAGGAAGCAGCATACATGTCGCTTTGGTAAAGAATCTTCCGAATTTTTTGTTTAAAGGAAAGGTACCAAATAGCAAAGGTTACAAAATACAAGCCAAATTAACGCAGACCATTTGAGCAATGTAAGAACTTATACTAGTAAATACTGCAAGTACAAGTATTAATAGTTTGAAATGTGAAATTAAAGAACTCGAAACCAACAGTAATAACGGGATATTCAAGAGAAATGTGTGAAGGCATAAATTAATTTAAAAGGATCTAACAACCTAGAACTATCTTGGTAAAGGGCGAGAAGAAAAATCCGCTTCTAGATTTCCACAGTATTTTGAACAAGTAAAAGAATCTCTCCGAAGAGTTGTGTAATATTAATGGAATTAACAGTATTGGGCAGACTCAATCACATACTACTGGACCTTAGTGCTTTTGAGACTGAGATGGTTATTATAAAGTTGTAAACAATTAAATAACCATATCCTCATTAAATTTCAGTAAAACTGATTCAAGCTCGCCGTAGGGGTACGTCCTGAAATACATAAAATTATTAATTCTGTTTGGAAGAACAAGCAAAAATTGCCTCATCAGTAGAAGAATTCAGAAATTGTGCCTATTTGAAAGAAGACCTATAAAATAATTTGCTCTAATTATCGAGACATGTCACTGTCACCAACAACATACAAAACTTTATAGAACATAGCTGAATAAAGAAAGACCAGCTTGATGTCACTTGATTTTTTATTTCATTATTTATTGTTCAACATGTTTCGGATGTTAGTACATCCATCCTCAGGAGCTTGCGGCTTATTTGTTGAGTTATTTCATGAGTTGTATTGCTCTGGTTCGATGTGTGTTGGTGTTACGTTGTGGTTTGGCTGGGGTGGTGTGGTGTGG
>Ga0131853_10013545_pt1 | contig 14955 bp, 6 predicted proteins | sample TergutLab28metaG_FD_92764 | JGI IMG/M metagenome (GOLD analysis project Ga0131853, IMG submission 92764) | Labiotermes labralis P1 segment gut microbial communities from Petit-Saut dam, French Guiana - Lab288 P1 (version 2) (version 2) | ecosystem: Host-associated > Arthropoda: Insects >... | reverse complement strand
TAGTTACTGCTGTTGGTTACTGTTGTTAGTTACTGCTGTTAGTTATTGCTGTTAGTTACTGCTGTTAGTTACTGTTGTTAGTTATTGCTGTTAGTTACTGCTGTTGGTTACTGTTGTTAGTTATTGCTGTTAGTTACTGCTGTTAGTTACTGTTGTTAGTTATTGCTGTTAGTTACTGCTGTTGGTTACTGTTGTTAGTTATTGCTGTTAGTTACTGCTGTTGGTTACTGTTGTTAGTTATTGCTGTTAGTTACTGCTGTTGGTTACTGCTGTTAGTTATTGCTGTTGGTTACTGCTGTTAGTTATTGCTGTTCGTTTCTGCTGTTAGTTACTGCTGTTAGTTACTGCTGTTAGCTACTGCTGTTAGTTACTGCTGTTAGTTATTGCTGTTAGAAATGGCTTAGAGATGCGTCAGGCAAGTACGTGTTTTTTTTAAAAAATGCTGTTCTTATATTGTATTATAATACAAATTTACTTACTGTATTAAATAGTGTATTTGTGTTTTGCACTCTAATGATATTAAATAGCGTGCTCTGGAATGAACATAATACTTACAGCTGGTGTGCTGTAATTTGTCCTTCACGAGTCGTTACGAATTACGACCATCCGCAACCATGGTAACTGACGCCACTCGTAGCCCGTTTAGTTTTTCTAAATTTGTCGGCAGTTGAGGTAGTTGCGACTAAAGATTGTAATCCGATTACACGCGGGGTGGATTTTAGCTTTCAAATTAAAGGAATATGAGCCTTCAATTGACTTAGTTGGATCGTAATTTGTTGTCACCTTCTTTTTTATGACGCGGTGGTTCACAGTAAGACTGCGTTTACTACGCCTTCTCTGCATGTCGCCAGATGAAAGTACAATCCGACAAATAAGAGGAATGTGATTTTTCCTTAAGAATCCGTTTTCACAATAGTGCGTGTTTTATAATCACATAAACTGTTTTGCTTGTCCTTGCACTCGAGTGGCAGAACAATCTTACTTTTTCATCTTTGTTTGGCATGGAGGTGTGGTGGATAGAGTGGCAATGGCACTGGTTATTTTTCGAGGCCTTCGGGTTTCTCTGCCAGTTTTATTCCAGAATTTAATCCGTCTGCCATAGGCGATGTATAACTTTAGACACTAGAAAGGTCGTTGAATTGCACTTATCTTTTTTGGCATCGTCATCCTGCTAAATTTATTGAGCAATTTCTGTATTTTATATTTTATTACAGGAAATAGAATTTTTTGTATCATGTAGTTTTATGTATTTCAGTATACCAACAGTGTAGCGAAGTCCACCTCGGTGTTATTTTCCATGCATGTTATTATAAAATATGGATAAAATGGCAAAGGATAAGCTGGTTAGGTCACCTAGAGAGAATGGAGGAGGACAGGATGCCCCAAAAGATCTTCACACAAGAACTGGAAGGGACGAGAAGAAGGGGAAGATCCAGGAAAAGATGGAAAGAGGAAGTAGAAAGAGATCTTCAAGTGCTGGGAGTGAGAAGAAGGAGAGAGTGGGTGGCAGATAGGAAAAAATGGAAGGATATTGTTCGACAGGCCAAAGCCCACAGTGGGTTGTAGTGCCAATGGAAGGAGAAGAAATTATTATAAAATCTAATGATTATGGCCAGAACGGCCGAAATATTTAGTAGATAATAACTGAATGTGTATTGTTCTAGAAGTTGTGTTCGCACTTACAACAAATGCAGACACTAGCACTTATCTATTACATACGCACGCGCGCGTGTGTTTATGTATGTATGTATGGATGGATGGATGGATGGATGGATTTACGTATATATAGACCAGTGCTGATATGTAAGTGGTTCCCTTCGTGTCGAAATGTGAGACGAAATGGTACCTTGTGAAGTAAGCTCCTCCTTATCCTTCATACCTGTCCCCTCTCGTCCTCTGTTGTTGCTGAATATCTGCCGATAATTCTTAGTTAGTGAAGCCGGTTTGATTACTTATGTCGAAATTTGATGTTTCTTTGTTTCCAAAATAAAATACCTACGTTAGACCTGTAGTAACTTTTAAGGAAAATGTGCTATAGGTTAGGTTATCAGCCGTGAACGGGAGGGGTGTCTTCCAATGCTTATGGGGCTGTCCAAAGGGGCTGCAAATCTCCCCATTGAAACCTTATGAAGTATCAAGTGTTCTGGAGAATAACACCATGCAGAACAATAAATACATACCCAATTTCCGTGGGCCGTCTTGGGGATGGAAGTAAAGGACTCCACTGACACCTTAGTACCTGTTTACCTTTGTTCGCGGCATCACATCGTGTAAGGCAGTAACCATTATCAGCACCACTGTGAGCACTTCAAATATCGCATGTTACGTGTGTTCATAATTTATCATTCGCGTGAGGGGTGGTGTTTACTTCGTCGATATTGTAAGCACTAAATTTACGTTTTCGTCCACGATCTGTGTGTCCATTTATCACTTGAATCGCTTCGCTATAAATCGCTTTGAAGAAAGGAAATTTGTATTGTGATATATATATATATATATATATATATATATATATATATATATATATATATATGCAACATTCTATTTATCAAATACGTATTAATAAATCTGTGCTTCATGAATGGGTTTATAGTTAAGCCTACCGCAGTGTTTATTGGCAGCTTTCAGCAATCTAAACAATTACAACTAGAACTGGATAAAATGGCCTGGGCTGAATAGAAGTTTTAACGAACAATATGCCATTTTCCTTGGATATCTTGAGCAAACGTAACCCGGTTGAAATTATAAATTGGTGTTTAAAGAAGAGTAATTTAGTATTAGGGGTAGATGAGAGGATAATATTAAAATGAACCATAAACTTTAAGGTGTGAGGGCGTGGATTGGATTGATTTGGCTCTGGATTTTGACATATGGCGGTCTCTTGTTCACACCGTACTGAACCTTGGGGTTCACTAAAATTAGGGTATTTATTGGTTAGCTGATATCGACATAAAATCCTTCCGATCGCACTATGGCTCTGGGGTCGACGCAGCCTCTAACATAAATGAGTACCAGGAACATTTCCTGGGGGTAAAGGCGGCCGGTGCGTAGGGCTGGCAACCTTACCATCATCCTGTGCCGTTGTCATATAATCTGGGAACCTTAACTTCCTGGAACCCTCGTGGCCACTCCAGACCTGTAACGGGACTGCTTTACCGTTACCTTTATAGGTTAGCTGAAGACTTACTGGCTTCTTAAGACGAACTCTGCTTCATCAGTTTTTTTGTTATTAATTTGTAAATCAGTTATTAAACTTTATTTTATATTTTTGCGTAATATTCGGTTCCTTAGAATGTCAGTACCTGGAAGATGTTAGTCATAACTTGAAATTTGAAGTATGTACACGTGTAACATCTAACACGCGAATTAAAGTTCCCAAACATGTACAAACCTTTGTTTGTTGGACATGACAAGACATGAAATGCTTAATTTATTGAGGACGTGTAAGGAAATAAAGTCCGTGATAACATCTGAGATCTGTACTTTGAACTTTATTCTTGCGAATATCTTGTGTAAACATCTAAGTATTGAAGGTGCCGGTGAAACTCCAAGTAGTCGAACGCCTGCAAATGTTATATATGCTGATCCGCCTTACCGATACGCCGGAGAAGTTGCCTTATGCATACGGCTACACTTGTTTTTGCCGCGAGCTTCACAAACATGCCGTAATGGCAGGCTTACCTTCAAATACACAATGACCGCCTACTACCATGTTCTTTCCTGCTCATCATTCATAATCATCTTGCAATTCAACTTAACCCGACAGGTCAAATTACCTTGGAAACAATATCAGTCTCTCTTTGAAGCCACGCGCAGAGGTGAGGTAAGATATCATTACAGCAGTCCGCTAACGTATGACGCCGTGTTGGTTAGTGAATAACGACGTTTCGGGGAAGCGGTCGGTGACGTCCTCCATAACGTTGATAAACATTTACCAAATACACGACGTCATGTCCCTACAAAACCTAAATCTTAATCTCCTTGAGTTTCTGTTACAGTAACCCACGAATGAAGGAACTGTAACTGACTAGGCTTCCTTAAGATCTATTTTGATACGGTAATTCCATCTACTACTAGGTTTTCGAAGTGGTCTCTTTCCTTCAGGCTTCCGCACCAAACCCATATACATAATTTTCTTCCTCTTTCTTCCTACCATATAACCCGCTCAACTCATCTTCCTTGTTTTTGTCACCTGAATAAAATTTGAAATAAGGCATTTTTATATAAATTAGGAATTATTCAAGAATAAAATTCGGCAGTTGTTACTTACATTGTGGTTCTGCCGCAACGACCAAGTTGTCAGCGCCACTGATACGTATTTCATAGGCCCCAGTTTTTTTTTTAACTTCACGAAGATATTGTCTTTCATGACGTAAGGAGTTTTTGCTGACGTACTCGGTTCCTTCTAAGAAGGGTCGATGAACACTTTAAAATAATTAACACTGCAGTTTTTAGTCACGTTCACAAAATTGCGAAAAACAAATATTAGCTTCGTCATGTCTGTAGATCCGCCCTTTCGGCCGTCCGTCTCTCCGCCCCTCCGTCTGTCTGTCCGCGTGGGAGAATTCGGCTCTCTCTCTGGACAGATTTTCCTGAGACTTGATGTTTGAGTATTTTTCGAAAAAAATGTGGAGAAAATTCAAATTAAGTTACAATCAGACAAGAATAAGGGGCACTTTACATGAAAACAACTAGAAATTCTTTATCATCTTAAAGCTTTCTATTCCATGCATTTTTGTACAGTAGTTGTATCTTTAATATACAAACGAAATGCACATATTCAAGAAAATGAATGTATTATTATCAACACTCTCCTGCGACTGTAATCAAACAATGCAACAATAGTTTTGAGCTTATGATAAAGTTCTCCCTGACGATGACGCAATAGGCGCCGAAACATGTAGGACAGTGCTGATAGTAATACGTGTATTTTATTGTATATGTGTGTTTTGTTGGAATCCTAAATATATAATTACTATTTTTTTTATCATATCGCGCTCATTTCTTCTTAGAATGAGAAATGTTTCAGATAAAAGATGTATAAGAAATCAAAACACACGTTGTATTTCCAATAACTTTTTTTCGAGACTCGTTCCGTTTGTGAGATAATGTGGAAAAAAGTATTACAGAGTGGGGCTTGCCACAGATTAAAATATGGCGCATGCGCATTGCATGCCGGATACCTATGGCTACAAATACACACTCAGTTTGTTTAATGCTTATTTCTTTTCCACTGCAACAATGGTTGCACGAACGTTCCTCAATGTCACGTTATACGTGTATTGCCTGTCTGGTTAGAGATTAATTCAAGCGATCATCTGTCATATTAATACAGCGTTGTCAAAAAGCTACAAGATAGATTGTCCAACATTATTGTAAAAAAAGACAACTTCTTTGGGTTCGAAATCTTAAGCTGTCTTTTAGAGCATTCGATCAGTTTTGAAACTGCATTTTTAACGAGAAGGTGGTGTGCTGTACCTCCCCTCTCACGCTTGCCACTCCCCTAATCGACGCTCTCATCTTTCAAGAGTTTCTAGATTATCGATTGGAATATTCGCATGGCCGGAAGTTTGTTCCTTACGAGTGTCTGTTGGACCCACCTCTGTAGTCATTTCCGGTAATTTTCTGCCACACAGCAAATTGCCTTTAGGCTTTGCTTTGAGCAAGCGCTTTAGCTGAAGACTTCGTATACACATCGCAACCGTGTGGCATGCCCCGTTTTGAAAGTCTATGACTATATATATTTAAAGGGGTGGTCCTTCGGAACGTCACTGCCATTGTATTTCGTATTTAAGCGTATTTTGAAAAATACATCGAAGAACTCTTTCCATATGCCTGTCCATCCGTACTACGGAACTAGGATGCAGATTTTTTTTGCGAAAATCCTGGACTTGTACTAAGTCTTTTTAACCAGTTTGAGTCCGATTTCTTTCCTTGTAAGGAACACTTTTAGTAAGAGTTTAATGTCTACGTGATCGGAGTCTTTGTGGCAGTGAAGCTTACTGGTGGACCTGTGTGTTAAGTACCCACCCTTATTCGTACCGGTGACTGTCTAAAGTTCGCTGTTATGAGAATAGTACTACTATTTTTAACGTCTTTTAAATTTGTACAATCGATATATTTGTCCAAACTCGTGCAATTATTCCTTGATTTGAAGGATCTCACATGACCTTAACAACCCACGAACTTACTTTCTCGTAGGCGTTTTTGCAGTCAACGACAGTGAAATTCTTGTAAGACGGCGTATTCTTGGATATCTCGTTATGTTTATCCATTTATTATTATCCTACGATTTGCGTGTTGACATAGCGAGTTACCAATTCACTTTGTGAGACAGTATATTTTTAGATATCTCGCTTTGTTTATTATTATCATATGATGTGGAAGTCTTCTTGTCACAGGCCTTTTCTTCCTGGTACTTCTCTTGAACCAGCGGTGATCCCCATCGCTCAGGCTTCAAGCATCACACTGCATTATTATTATTATTATCATCATCATCATCTCCTTTATGCAGGGTATTTATACTTATATTCCTGAGACAAACACTGTCCTTAGGGAATACAGTTTTGCAGCTATTCTGTTGTTACTATTCACGTGCGTATACCGTTAGTTCCAGTGTTGAATCTATTTTAATTTTACATTAGTACTTTCCGGAGTACGTGTGCAGTGCCCAATATGGCTGTTTTCTGTAGTTCCTTAACTTCATGTTTTCCAGGTATGTTTCTCACGTATTTTCTGAATGACCTTTGAAATAGACCCAGTCGCCCCTATTATTACTGGTATCACCTTTGTTTTTACCTCATTATTATTATTATTATTATTATTATTGGGGCCGGGTAGCTCAGTCGGTATAGCGACTGACTACGGGCTGGACGATCGGGGATCGAATCCCGGTGGGGACGTGATTTTCCGCCCGTCCAGACCGGCCCTGGGCCCCACCCAGCCTCCTGTACAATAGGTACCGGGTCTTTCCCCGGAGGTAAAGTGCGGCCGAGGCGTGCTGCTGACCACTTACCCCATTCTATTGCCGCGGTCATGTAAGAGTAGAGCTATACCTCTACCCAACCTCTGGGCCACACCGGGCCTGTAACGGGATCACTTTACCTTTTTTATTATTATTATATGATTTGTGTGTTACCTTAGCTTCTTACCAATTAACTGTTGATCTTTCGTATTAAGGATAAAAGTAGACTGATTGTATTCGAGAATACGGTGCTGAGAAAGCTATTTGGCGACAACAGAAGAAATACGCGGTGCCTGGGGTAGGCCGGATGATGATAAGCTTCATGATTTTAATTACCATAAAATATTATTAGAGTAATAATATCAAGGATACTGAAAGTGACGGAGCGTTTTGCACGCTGGGAGGGAAACGAAATACATACAGGATCTTGAGCGTAAACCCGGAAGTCGGAAGGCCGTTTGGAAGATCTGCTCATAGATGGAATGTTAGTATTAAAATGTACCATAACGGAATTAGTTGGTAGGTTATAGGCTTCATTCAACTGACTCAGGATAGGGTACGGTGGCAGGCTTTTTGTGAGCACTGTAATGAATTTTCGGTTACTATAAAGTGAGGAGAATTTTTGCCTAGATTGGAATAATTAACTTCTCCAAAAGGGCCCTGCATCTTGCAATTAATTAAAATCAACTTCGGGATAATAAAGAACAATTTTGAGACTTCAGTTTTGATTAATGTTACTTGCTGTGTTGACAGATCCGTTAAATCCATATACGTGTAACAGAAGTGTCTTGAAATGGGGTATCGCCACTTCCGTCCCAGTTATTTGCGCTTCGCTGAACGTAGTCTTCACTTCTCATTTGTTGCTTTACAAATGCTTTCGTTTGCGCTGTTTTTACCAGTTACCGTTAAATCAGTTTTTTGTAAGAAAAGTGTCTGTTGTATGAGTTTGAATATAAAATGCATCAGTCAAACACAAAAAAAATTGAATACGTTATTTTATTTGATGTGTATTGGACGGTGCGTCATCTTGATAACGCAAAGGATAAAATCCAAATAGAGGCCACTTATTACTTTATTATTCTTTTGTTAGGCTCAACCTGTTTCGAGCACCACTATGCCCATCATCAGGAGCTCACGACGAAAGCGTTGGTTACCACATAGGCCGTCTGGTTCTCGAGTTGCTGCTGGTTGGTATTTAAGTGCAGGCGGGATGGTTGAGTGGCCGGACTGAAGGCCTTCGGTCCGGCCACTCATCCATCCTGCCTGCACTTAACCTCCTACCAGCAGCAACACCAGAACCAGACGGCCTATGTGGTAACCAACGCTATCGTCGTGAGCTCCTGATGATGGGCATAATTGTGCCCGAAACATGTTGAGCCTAACATAAGCATGATAAAGTAATAAGTGGCATCTACTTGGATTTTACTCTTCGCGTTATTTTATTATTTAGGGCAACATGTTTCGACTCTTATAGAGTCATCTTCAGGCCCTTCTAAGATACAGATCCTTACTAACAATGTTTAAAATGCATAGTGGAATACCAAATGCTTACATTCTTGACGTAAGTATGTATAAGTACAAGTGCCATAAGTTCTTATTATAAAACTAGAATACTTTGGTTCTAAAACTTTAACCGGTACATAAAAGAAGTTAAACTTATGTATTTGAGATGCGTTGTCGTAGACAGTGTTGGGTATTGTTATATATTTTGTTACCGTTTGCTTAAAAGTATATAAAACTTTAAAATTTGGCCTTGCAATGATGTTGCGCTCAGTAAGTGATATCTTCCCTGTGTTGTTGAAGCAATAATCAATCCTTCCCCAGGCCACGTAAGGAGCTGTCCTTCTATCCGTATACAGAAGCTTCGAAATTCATCTCTGTAAATGTAACGGAAGCTCTACGCTTTGTTCTTTGATGTATTTGATCTTTTCAGTATCATTCTTATGTGCGCATTCTTAGAAAATAATCAGTAGACAAAAGCCGAATATATATGCCTGCAAATTACTCGAAAATTGCCGCGTGGTTAATCGCTTGCGGTTTCTGGTCGACCGTTTTGTCCACAGAGACTATATCAAATTTGGTTTAATTAGTATAGACTTCTGTGTCCTCACCGCCGCCTTCTCAGAACCCAGCCCCTTTCTACAGACTGGAAGCCAACGCTCATTTACGCACCACCTGCTCTGTTTTAACGCGTTTCTTTGGAAAATTATGGCTCAATGTAACATTCCTGATCCTCCATGGGTCGCACATGTTTATATCGCCGTGCAACCTGCAAACGTGAAAAAAATTTATGTAAATAAGAGGCGGCCTCGGAACGAGTAGGTATAAAACAGCTGCCAGTACGTCCTTGTGGGTTTGTGACACGGACAGTTATATATATTAATAATATCCAACGAGATGCAACACAAAGCAGTCTATTTATTATTCTGCAAGTTCATTCTGCATGTTTCAGGTGTCAACCACACCCACCATCAGGAGTACACAAAACTGTAACTACAGCCTCCGGTACTGGTCATATTTTTTGTGCGGCTAACTCCCTCCAATGTGACCAAGTTTTGCCACGTTGGAGGGAGGTAGCTGCACAAAACATATGACCAGTACCGAAGGCTGTAGTCACAGTTTTGTGTACTCCTGATGATGGATGTGGTTGACACCTGAAACATGTAGAGTGAACTTGCAGAATAATAAATAGATTGCTTTGTGCTTCATATCGTTGGACATTATTAATACAGATCAGCGATGCACGGAACCATAAACATAAAATGAACAATTATATATCTGGAGCGTACAATCTAATAGTCACTCAGTCATGACATTTCCTGTCATCATAAAGTAAATGGTGAACAAAAGGCGTATATCCTGACACGTGCTACAGTGTGTATTTCAGTCTGAAATATTTCTTCGTTGCATTAAGTAATAAAAAAAATATACAATGCACCAAAACTCTTACATGATTTGACCTTTCTTAGATAATGTACGACAGTTTTTGCATCAATTAAGCATATGTAAATCACAGATCAATAATTAAACAGATTAAAATCTTTGCCAATAAAATAACATATGTGTTCTAATTTCGTTTTGAATGTATGTACATGGGTATATGGACTGCATTAGGCTGGCCCAGGATAGAGACAAGTGGCGGACGCTTGTGAGTTCGGTAATGAACCTTCGGGTTCCGTGAAATGCGGGGAATTTCTTGACTAGCTGCAAACCAGTTAGCTTCTCAAGAAGGACTCTGCACCATGGAGTAATTAAGTAAGTAAGTACATACATGGCTGGTTCACGAGACATGAGACTCGTAGTATAATAGGTTTTACAGGTGTTCATATCAGGAGAACAACAATTTTCTGTTGCGGTAGCCAGCACGATATTGTTCGGTTAAAAAACCGTATTTTTCAGTTTCAAAAGCAGTAATGTTCGCCATGTTCATAACTGAACAAACGGACCGTCAATCACGAATCTATTTTAGACAAGATTTTTTCCCTACAGAGCTACACGTTTCGGCCTACACAGAAGCCATCGTCAGACTTGAACATAAAAATATATGAAAATAAATGAGCACTTTTGTCCAGCAAATTTTAAGTTAAAAATGACTGAAATCCTTAACCACATAACATTCCCTGACACATTTGCGGGTCTCAGAGTGGCATTCCAGAACTGATGTATACGTGGGCACTTTACCTGTTGTGTGATCAGTATTTGCGGCTCTCATGTGTTTAGCAAGGTAAATTATCTTCACTTGATTTCCACTTCTCACATACAGCATTGATAACTTTTTAGACTTTTTTGTGAAATGACCTGACGGCTGTGCAAACATTTTTTACGTTTTCTGTTAGACTGCAATAAGTATGGTTGGACATATGCAAAATGTATTGGGCGTTGCAATGTTATTTTTAGACTTAGGCATTGTTATTGGGCATAGGAAAATTTTGTAGGTGACAGACAAACGTTACTAGCCACAGGCAAAATTGTTGGACACAGGCATATGAAATTTGATATGGGGTTGTTGATAAAGATATTTACATATATTTCCTTATTTATATACATTTTCTGATGAATGGTTATAGGAAAGCGCAACAAAAAGGTTAATAAGAAAAGATTTTTGACACTAAGTTAAACCTATTTGCATGGATTTATGAACGTCATTTATATTCGTGAAGTTACAGATTTAATAACAGAAAGTTTTTCTTCAGCAGTGAATTCATATCAAGACCAAAGGGACTTACAAAATGTATGTACCACAAACGTTGCATTTTTTATGAAACATCTCTGTTGGTGTAGCAAATACAATGTCTATAAATATTCACGACCACAGCCAACTCAATTGTAAATAGTTTTATTGAATATGGCAAATAGACTCGAGCTAGTTTCCATATAAATAAAATTATTTACAAGTGATTTGTTTGTGACTATGAATATTTATAGATATTGTACAAATGTCAATACCTGTTTATGCACTTGGAAAATTGCCCTATAAAAACATACTGTCTGTTGCATTTTCTACTAGAATGGTTTTCAATTCTTACATTAAAGTCAACTACTAAAATGCAAACGCTTCCTTGGAGCGCCTTCATTGGTCATATTTTTCGATAGTTTTAAAATATTCGTACCACGTTTCCCAGTGACCGTGTGGGAATAAATTGAAATTTCGATAATCTAATTATCGTTTACTGCATGGCAAGTCTCATTTGTGTATTTTATTTATTTCCATCTCATTTATAGCAATTCCATTAAATATTCGACCCCATACCTCTTGTTTGAAGCGTCTGGGTGTTTAACGCTTGTATCTGTCTGTCTGTCATCACCACGATCTTGACGAGAAGAAAATTCATTTCAATGTACCACTTCCTTGATCACTGTGGAAACATTTCGAATGCAATGAAGCTAAACACAATTGTAGCTATTCATGAACTGGAATAGTCTATAAACCTGATTGATATGTAACTTCACTGATGTCAGGTGGCAGTTTACATGCGATGTTGCCGAGCAATGTGACCTGAGCGGTAACATGTAATAATAGTAATCTTAGTAATTGACCAATTTAGTGCACAAATTCTTGTTTTATAATAAGTTTTATTATATTCCTCTACATGTTTCAAACACTATGTGCTCATCATCAGGAGGTTAAAATTGTATTCTACAGCATCTGGTATCGTCACATTCTGTAGGTGTCCGGTGCACAGGTTGATAGGGGATTATTAGTAGTTACCGGTTTCGAATTTATGCCGGGGTACTGACTATCCAGGCTCATACTACTGTTATTTTTTCTCATTTCCCTCTCAGCCTCCTATTGAATGGGTACCGGGCGTTCTTTCCTGTGGTGGATAAGTCAGCTTTTGAAATTGATCCGTTATTTAGGGTCGAGGTGAACGAGTGGAGCCATACCTCTTCTGTCCTTATGTGCCTGTATGACATATACAGGGACTTTTACATTAGACAATGTGGGCTGATGTAACAACTTCGACATGTCGAATTGAGTTAATCTTTGTAAATTTTAGTACTACAGATTTTCAACCTTTACCTTTTTTAACTTTAGTATGCAGCCTGATGATAACTTCAGTGCAAGTCGAAACATGTAGCTGAAAACGTGCTATAATAATGTTATATAAAATGTGTATGTTTATGCTTGGCAGTTTATTTATTTTTTCTACAACAAAATGTTATTAATTGCCTCAGACTTACCCATTTATCTTCAGCCTGCTGTGAAATCCCTGAATTTTACCTCAAATTGCATCGCGGTTCAATCGGACTGCATCCCGATGCTATCAGACGCTATTTTAACAGTGTTACTGCAGTGCTGGGGCAGTTGCTCTAGCTGCACGTAAAGTCAATAGGGACATTAACAAAACAGGCAATATACATATAACGTAACATTGGCGTGCGGTCACGTAACCGTTGCTGACATGGAAAAGGAACAAGTATTACGTATTCTGAGAATGTGTCTGTATTTTTGTCTCTCTTGTCCGGTATTGAAATCGCATGTACCATATTGTATTGTCACGTGGGGCCTGTCAGACTGTAAGTAATTTTTCAAATTTTCCCATAAACGGCAGAATTTTCGGAAAAAAAATATTGAATATAAAATTATGTTTTGATTTGCTCTACAAATTTGTCTGAAATATTTATAATTTTGAGAAGATTTAAGTGAGGTATTATATTATAAATGTTCGCGGGTTTCCATGCACAGTGCCTTTTATTCTTGTCAGTTTTTAATGAAAGTTGAATTTTCTCGACAGATTTTTGGGAAATCCTCAAATATAAAATTTCATGAAAATCCGTCCAGTGGGGGAACAGAGTTGTTCTGTGCGAGCATACAGACGTGATGAAGCTAATAGACGCTATATGCAATTTTGCGAACGCACCTACAAATAAATGCGTGGACGTGTCTTATGTCAGGAAAATTATTAGCAATACTGATGTGATAAACTGTTTGTATATTCACGGTGTTATATATTAATAATTGTTCAACGAGATGCAACACAAAGCAGTCTATTTATTATTCTGCAAATTCACTCTACGTGTTTCGGGTGTCAACCACACCCATCATCAGGACTACACACAACTGTAACTACAGCCTTCGGCGCAGCTACCTGCCTCCAACGTGGCCAAGCTTGCCACGTTGGAGGGAGGTAGCTGCACAAAAAATATGACCAGTACCGGGGGCTGTAGTTACAGTTTTGTGTACCCCTGATAATGGGTGTGGTTGACATCCGAAACACGTAGAGTGAACTCGCAGAATAATAAATAGACTGCTTTGTGTTGCAACGCGTTGGACAATTATTAATATAGATCAGCGATGCATGGAACCATGAACACAAAATTCTCAGTGCTATTTTACAGGAATGTTTCTGAAGAGTCGTTAGTTAGACCGTTATGAAATGTCTTGGCTTGTGTACACTCATTGTATCATTACCATGTTCACGAAAGCCCACAGAAACCTAAAGCTTAACAAGGTTGAACACCTATACATCCAATTTATACTAAATCTGTTATTTTCCCCCATGGCTCAAAAACCCCTATTGGGCCAGAACCTTCTCATTTTTGAGGCTTCAGAATCACACTCAGACACAGCACACTCGGTAGGATTCCTCTGGACGACTGATCAGCCCGACACAGAGACCTCTACCTGACGGCACGCGGCTCTCACAACAGACAGACCTTCACCCCCCCCCCCCGCCGGGATTCACACCCACCAACCCAGCAAGCTAGCGGCCGCAGACACACAACTTAGAGTGCCCGGCCATAGGAATCAGCAGTCAAATTTAATATTCACCATATTATATTCTTAAAATGAAATAAAATATCGTAAAACACAACTATCTTATATGTTATTAATTTAAATATTAGCCAATTTTTTAATTAATAAAATATAACATAGTTGTATTTGACGAAGCATATATTTTATTTCGTTTTAATATTATGCTTAACACAACTGGATATCCTCTACTAAAATTGTCATATTATATTCGCCAAGCCATTCCGAGTGGTTCCTAATAGCAACTTCGCTCAAATATTCTCATTTGAATACAGAAAACACTAAAACTTGTGTCTTACCTCAATTAAACACAAACACTTCTCTTCAAATGCGTGAAATTTCTAAGGTTTAGCGTTCTCAGTTGCTGAATTTCCAAACATACTCAGGCTGTTCTGCTCAGAAATAATTGTTACAAACATTTTCAGAATCCATAACCTTATCGTGACTGAACTGCAGGTATTTTAAAATTTTCACAGGAAAACCGAGAATCTTGCTGTACGTCTTATTGTGTCACTGTTTTGATTCACTTCTTTCGAAACGACTTTAACAGAAGTTCCATATTTAAAACACCTGGTGGTACACACGAAACTTAAATGTATACAGTTGAAGAATAAAAGACCAACTTGATGTCACTAGCTATTTTATTTCACTTCTTATGTGTTCAACATGTTTCGGACATTAATATATCCATCATCAGGAACTTGCGACTATTCTGTTGAATTACCACATTGGTCGT
>Ga0131853_10013543_pt1 | contig 14958 bp, 9 predicted proteins | sample TergutLab28metaG_FD_92764 | JGI IMG/M metagenome (GOLD analysis project Ga0131853, IMG submission 92764) | Labiotermes labralis P1 segment gut microbial communities from Petit-Saut dam, French Guiana - Lab288 P1 (version 2) (version 2) | ecosystem: Host-associated > Arthropoda: Insects >... | reverse complement strand
GCCCGAGGACATTAGAAGTTTAGGCTTGGGGGCCATCTGAAGCTACAGCAAGGCTGCGGGGCTCCCATGATTAGATATGGGGCACAAAGGGCCGGTCAATAAGGCCTAGGTGCGTCGGGGCTGAGGGGCCCCGAACCCAAATGCAAATCAATCAACAGAACTAGTCCATACGGTACAGCCTGTTGCTCCTAGGCTACAGACCTGTACATTATGGTACTGTGCTGAATACTGTAGGAAACTGTAACGCAATGGTATTATAATATAATATTATAATCTTATGGGACCACCGTCGTGTATGCGCTCCGTCGTTGACCGAAACGTCGTTAAGCGGCGCATGAACGTACTGCTATTTTAAATTACAGCTCATTCAGCGTTCGCACATATTTAGCTAACTCACAAAACCATAAACCACCCAGCCTCATTCGTTTCTCACGTCCTTATACATTTGTCTCAGACGAATGAGTTAGCGTTTTGTGTCACCCGTTAAAATTATTTTTGTGTTTCTAGTCAGATGTGAACGAAGCTTCAGTTTTACGTTTTCATTTTGCAGCTGGCTGTCTTAACGGCCCTCAGTGAAATCAGCCGGAACGACGGGAAATGTTGCGGCTTCCAACGGTAAGTTTTTGTTATTTTTAATTCATACTGATAAGTGCAAAATTCTGCTGGTCTAATAAGACTGCGTCTCTGTTTATTATTCGGCGGGCAACGAATGTGTGAAGAGCTCTCCTTGTCACGTATATAGCCTGCAGTTTCGACTAAATGAAACTGCTCTCTGGAGGAGTTACAAAGGAGGTGTAATAGTTTACGGTCAATTAAAAAATCTTTCGAAACATATCTGAGCTTGCACATTATATTGATACTTTAGAGCATACACGGTATATGTAGTAACATGATATGTATGAGTTGGAGCATAAACATTATATGTTGGAGCATGGACTGCATGGGTTGGTGCGTAAACAGAGGACCGGTATGTTGGGGCTTGAATACTGCACTTCGGTGCACAAATGGCAGGCTTTTCTTTTGCACGGTAAACTTGCAACAAACAGGACATGTTAAAGCATAAAGAGTAGGTCTAAGAAGTGGATTGTGAGCAGTATGCGTACCAGAATATAAGAAACAATCAGAGCTGTGTTTGAAGTTAACGCGGTGTAATAGTCACTTCGCAGTGTAACTGACAAAACAAAGGCTGTAGCGCTTGTTCTTTCCTACAATTTTAGAAAACCTGACAGGGAGGTTTGTATTAAGCAAGATAGCAGTGGTTAAGGCAAGTGTAGAAGATAAGCTAACTCTGTGTCCGTCATGAAGGCCTAGGGAGGAGTGGAGGTAAAGCATCGCTCATTGTTGACCTGGGCACTGGGTGAAGGTGGGTGGTGAGCCTCACACTCCGGTCGCTTTGCCCTGATGCCTTTTAAATACAGGCGGGGTGAGCCCAAGTACTTACACAATTCCATAAAATTCACTGTCGTACTAGGATGGTCATAAAAGGAGAAAAAACAGCCTCAAAATTGCTCTTTAACCACACTCGTTTTTTCCCCCGCAGACGGCATTCTCTTCATCGTCAACTACGTGACTTTGAACGTACTGAATTCTTCCTGAGACAAACTTCAAATTAGCAACTAAAAGTATGTCATTATTTTATCTTGAATTTGCCAAAAGACGACCTGGAAGCTGTATTTCTTTGCAGGCTTCAGCTTTGGTGTGAAGGTTTCCAAATTTATATACTGTCTGTGGAATTTCTCCGTAATACAAATTCATAGAAAACAATTTGATACCTTTCTCCAGTAACATGGGCTGGTCAGTTGAACTCTTGCGAATAAAGCCACGATGACAGGGTTACAAATTCCCCACACATTAAAGTAAATCTTGCACCACATTTGCCTCTAAATTAGAAAACAGCCTTCTTTAATCTTTTCAGCTGTTCTTGCTGCAGTTGTACAAACTGATAGTGTAGAAAGTCCAAGAGTTTCAATACATCGCCAACACAAAATACAATATTCCGTAACGTACTACAAAGCACTGAACTAATTAAATATGGGTTTTAACCTGTGGATGTGCCCTCGTATCGTAGCGTATTATGACTCCTGAAAGGGTGGGGGTGAGTGGCACAAAGTGATGTAACCGCTTGGGCCCCAAAGCGAACTTCGTTGCTGCGTGTCAGAGATCCGTCCAATCATTGATCTGTTCTTAGCGAAAAAGTGGGAGTGGCAAACTTCGCATTAATAACTTAAAATAAGCCCAATATTTGAAGCGGCATTATGTCTAGAATTATCTGACTTATACCGTGTAGTCTGGTAGATACATACAGTAATTGTGGAGGACATACTGCCCATATGTTGTGGATAGACTGGTCACTTATAAACTTCAAAGCCCGAAGACAGAGCCAGTATTGCACGTCGAAACTTCGGCACAAGTCTGCTATACCACGTAATGTAAGCCATCACACCCCACAATGCTCTAATCTTAACAATTACTTTTCGCCTCGAGAACCCCATATATTTTATCTTCTAAGTCCTCCCACCTGCTTGGATTTATTACTGCAGTTGTGGTAGGTACTTTGAGGTTCATGAGGATGGTCACGTCACAGACTAATTAAGCAGGATCCTGGAAAGGACGGTAAGGCGTTACGTATTTTATTCTTTCTAGATTAATCAGCTACATGAATATTCAGTACTTGGTCGATGCTATTTCATCACCTGTCCACAATACTGAGGGCATCTACAAACGGAACATTATTTTTCGTCCCTTCTCGAATACTTCGCACTACTGCGCGGTTTGAGACTCACGGCCGCGGTGTAAATGAGATCTATACTTTTCTCTGATGTTACTCAGCGTTGTTTGGCAGGTAGTTACCTGCGTTTCGGTACAACCCATAGGTTCCATCTTCAAGGGTCAAGCAAACGACTGTTTGACTCTTGAAGATGGAACAGATATGTTTCCCGAAACTTCGGTAATCAACGCTGCGTAACATTCCAGAAGGGCTTAAATCCCAATGGACACTTGCTGGACCGGCGTAGACAATATCTAGTGGTAGGGAGGTTAATATAAGGCTTGGTTAATGCAGTAAAGTAATAAGTAAATGAAGACATAAATGAAATGAAACAGGATGAAATTCCATTTCTGAGATTTATTAAGTATAACAGTGAGTTATAGGAGACTGATTAAGTCACAAATAATAATTCCTAATTGTCAGTAACAATAATGTAACCTACTTGGTTGCATTCATGGTTAATCACTTAATGCGCCAATTCATGCAAGAAATATATAAAAATGAATCCAAACCTTACAGAAACACCCTGTGTATCAACTACAGAACATACTTATCTGATGTCGTTTATGAATGAAAATTGTTCTTTATAAAATTAACTACATAAGACACTAAGAGAGGAAAGTGCAGCGATTTTGAGCGACAGCAGGTGGCACATTACGTGTAATGTGCCACCTGCTGTCGCTGTGATTTGAAGGATTAAAAATCTGTATTTGTTCCAGAATTTTGCTGTCTTTGCAACTGATGCGGTTGGGTTGAAACGCCGATTAAGAGAAGTCGGTTACAACACACTAAATCTTAGAGAGAAAGATGTTGAACTTCTGTCCTTCTTTCATGTACATGGTAAATACTGCTGCTGGTGGATGAGAATTCTTTTTGAGAAAGGTTATACCCTGATGATACCTTTACGGCCTGCAGAACACGTATATGTAAATTCATGTGTCCTCCCTGTCGGACGACGACAAAGATACGAAAGTGTTTACAGACTTGCTTTACACATTTTTAACCTCGAGATCCACCGAAAGTTTATAAGGTTAAGAGTAAAGTCTGAAAAATGTCATTTAGTAATGTAGGCACCATGAAGGAAGGTCAGAAGGACAGGTGGACACATTTCTTACCCTGCCTTGACACATTCAAGAAGATCAACAAATCCTGAAGCCCCTTATTTCGTATGTAATTTTCCTTACGATATCTGTCAAAAACTGAACTGAGTCTGGAGGGTCTCCCCCAATTCAGGGCACGGTTCATTCTAGAAAATAATATTTCCTAAATTCGCTTTAATAGCAAAATTTCGAAATCTGTTTTATTTATTCATGTCTGTCTGTAGGTATTAATATTCAATTCTTGGCCCAATTTTCATTCAGATTTTAGCAAATCATCCTACAGTTCGATGTATATAACCAGTGTGAAGTTCAAATAGCAAGAAACAGTTAACGTAAAGCAGAGGCAGGTCATACCCCTTTTACTAAAATTGGATTCAGTAAGTCCGTTAAGTGCGCAAGAAACTGAACTTAGGCTACGAGCATAAAGTACTTTTATTCGTCTTAGCACGAACTACAAAATACAGTGTCCTGCTTAGCGAGACACACAGCTGATCTGCAACATGTTTTAGGGAATCCCAGTTCACTCTCCGTGGTCAAAGGGGCCCCCACTGGGCGTATTAATATATTTCATACCCTCACATTTGTGGCTTAAATTTGTCTTTTGTATTTTCTTTACGTGTAGCCGTTCTCTAAAAAAAAAACTGGCTTCTTCCTTTCACATTTTCAACGAAACTGAAGCAAGAATTTCTCATCTGTAATATGTTTTATTTTGGCTAATTCCCCGGCGTCTGAGTTCTAATAGCCGACGTTTCGGAACCCTCTATCAGTTCCATCTTCATAGGCAGCTGGATGAAGTATATGAAGTATCATCTCCTTCTTTCACTTTATGTTTCGCGCGTGTCTCTTTCTTTTTGATTCCACTATGCTAGTGATAACTAATATGTTCAAGGGCGCAATGTGTGAAATTCTTCACTATGTAACATTTTCAGTACTGTGTTACATTGTCTTGTTCCTCAAGAATTCCTGCCCAGGCATGCATGTAAAAGAGTGAAAAGTTTCCAACACGTCTGGCATAAGTATTTAGATTTCTATGAATTAAATAAGTGGAGGTAAGTTAAATTGTTCTGAAACGGAACGTATTAGGGCTCCTAATTTTTTTTGGGTAAATGTGATATTGTTCTGTTACAGTCTTCACAGACTCGAAATTCGCCATTCCTTAATTTAAAGATTTGCTCATTTCAGTCTGTGTTATGATTTTGACTTGAATTCTGATTTCATAATACGTCAGTGTAGGCTTACTTCTTTCGTGGCTGTTTCGAGAACATCTTCTGTGTTGGCATGAAAAGTTGTTGTTTGGGCAAGTGTCATGTGCTTCGAATGTTTCTGCCGTTTGGGATAGCTAGACTGATTAAAGTTCACACGCGTTTTCACAAAAGCAGCTGCATTTCTACTCGGAAAAGTTTCCTTTGAAACATTGGAAAATATCTACCCGACTACTGCAAAACACACTTCAGAATTCACCTGTTATGGCTGCCGAGATAACCTCAGTTCAAGTTTCTTCCAGTTCTAGAAGTCTTCCAATTTTAGAAGTAATGCCTGAATTTTATAATGATAAACTTGGTGCTTTGTAGCATACTCGTACATACAGGATTATTATGTTTCATGTTATACAGGTGGCGTGTTGCGATAGTTACATATAGTGGTGAGGTTTACAGATTGCTACTAGAGCCTGAGGATATAAATATAGACATCACTCTGGAAAATTATTATGGATAGGCAACGAATCGATCCGCACACGGCCCCACAGATGCACTTTGTAGCGGTCGCAGTCCGTATGATGACTTTAAATATTTACGAATATTTTGTAGCTTTTCTGGATGTCCGTCCTCACCCTTTGCAGGCCAGTGTCACACTAAAACAGCTCACCCCTCTTGCTGCCAACACCAAGCATCAGTATGCTTCGAACACTATCTACCCACAAAGTATACATATTATAACACAAAGAAATATGTGCCCCATGCTGTTTACTTTTGGTGTTGAGCAGGGAGTGTTCAGTCCATTCTGAGTTTTCTTTTATGTGTGATTTGCAACAAACTACGGTTAACTGTGACACAGAATTTACAATCGCAGTGTTTCGAACAGTTTTTGTGTATGTCTTATTTTTTTTCTATTGTACATATTTGGATTGTTACCGTAATCTTGAAATATCATTCAGCAACTTCAAATTTGGAACATATTCTGCATTTAAATTATTGTAGTAAGTATATGAAGAGGACCGCGGTGGCACAGTGGTTAAGGTGCTGGGATACAGATCGAAAGGTCGCTGGTTCGATCGTAGCTGGTGACATTGGAATCTTTCATTGACATAAATTCCTTCCGATCGCACTATGGCCCTGGGGTCTATTCAACCTCTAACAGAAATGAGTACCAGGAGCATTTCCTGGGCGTAAAAGCTACCGGTGCGTAAGGCTGACAACCTTACCACCATCCTGTGCTGTTGTCATGAAATTTGGGAACCCTAACTTCCTGGAACCCTCTGGGCCACTCCAGGCCTGTAACGGGACTGTTTTATCTTTACCTTAGTAAGTATATGCAAGTGCCTAACACAACAATTATTAAATACCACAAAACAAACCGTAATTTCATGGCCTTAATTTTTAAATATTATATTAAGATTTTTGTCTCAGTTTAGCATAAGGTGCAGTCTTGCAAATTCTGTTCTAGCCAGTTCCTATAATAGGTCCTGATTTCGTGTAGGTGAAGGTAGGAGTCCGCCCGGCTTTTCACTCAGAAGCAGCTTAATGACTGCGTAGCTCATATTTTTGTTAATAACAGTGGAGAGATCTTCAAGATAATTAGATCGAACATAAATAAGGAAGGAAAGTAGTCACCAGTTTCATTTCTTTTACTCTCCTAATATAGAACAGCAAACTATCTTTATCGTTGCACCGTGCATTTCGTAGAGTCATTTAATAAGCACACCAACTAATGCACATACACACAATTTTTTACATTAAAACATTTAAAATCGCTCCAACGTGTTTCGAACCTAAGATCGTCTTCAGGGAGAGACACTGTTCCTTGCTAAAGTCACATTTTTAAAAACACTCACTGATTAATTTCCTATATTAACTTGGTGCTGTGGCAGCATGTCGTATTGTGTAAGCAGCACAGCGCTGAGAATGCGCCTGACTATGGGTGTGTCAGACGCATTCTCAGCAAGGAACAGTGTAGCTCCCTGAAGATGATCTTAGGATCGAAACATGTTGGAGCGATTTTAAATGTCTTAGTGTAAAACATTTTATGTATGCGCATTAGTGCTAATTAAATGGCAGAATAGCAAAATTGCTTTTCAGTGAGGGCGACATTTCTCCTTGTAACTGGGGAAATGTCACGTGACTTCATTATGTTGAGATAGTTTTACAGTAAATAGTAGATTAACTTTCAGATCTCTCAGGGAAAATAACACCGGTTCAGTTACGGAATAGATTCAAATTACAGGCCAGATATGGAGACATTAATTACTAACGCAACTCGACGCCACATCGGTTTTATGGCTACAAATGTAAATTGTAGGGGTTTGGTTGGTTAAAAGGGTTTTGTTTAAAGCGGAACGTTTCTAAATGTGAAGACGCAACTAAATTTTACGAGAATTCACAAATAAAATTCTTTCTGTGTGAGAGTTATACATGTAGGTTGGTTTTTGTCTCATTTGTATTGCATCGTGAGGAAAGAAGCATGACGATGAGAAGTTCTCAAGCGAGGTACCCGGGAAATTGTACCCTCTGCCAGGTAAGACACACACACACACACACACACACAGACAGACACACACACACAGACACACACACACATACACGCACACTCACACGCACACGCACGCACACACGCACACGTGGGGTGTTACTTATAGAAGTGATTTTAGAGCATTAGGATTCGAGGTATGGACAAAATTTAGGAGGGTCAGAACTGGTTCTAATGTTGGGATTTTTTTAAATTGTGCCTAACTTACGAGTTATATAACAGGCGATTAATTTCTTGACTGAAGGAGCACCTGTTTTAAAGTTGTCCATTCCGTGCATTTTTTAGATCAATGTACTCAGTTTAGTGCACTAACTAAATGAACGGTATTAATTGTATAAAAATATTACAGGCATCTCCGACATGTTTGTGTGCAAGTGTACCATCTGTAGGGAGAAAAACACGCAATTTACAGAATACAGTTTTTTTAATGGCACTTTGTACTCAAACATGTCGGATATACGCCTATAATAATTGTATTTTATTAATACTGTAAATTTAGTTGGTGCAGTAAACTGAGTACATTGATAAATGAACGACTGTTAGCTTATCAAGAAGGTTAATGGAAGGTTAATGGGATTACAGTTACATCTGTAGGATATCTTAGAGTATAATGAGTTTAAATGTTAATGGCTTTGCTACTGCTACTGATCATGATAATGATGATAGTTACAATGTTGATGGTGAGAGAATATGAGGTGAGGGGGGTGGGGTCATGCAACACAAGATGGAAATCGCCAACTCGAATATGACGTTTGTATCGTGAGGTTTAAAGCTGTATGAGACAGAAATAAGAGTCTGTGAATGTCAGAATATCGTACATTCACAGTCTAACTTGTAAGTCGAAATACAGCATCTTCTAAGATTTATGGACTCGTATTTTGGTTAACAGCGATGTGCCTTTACCTGCCTACTCAGTAATGATTCTACTAAAAGTAACGTACCTTAATAATAATAACAATAATAATAATAATAATACGAGACACTCATTAATTTTTCATTATAAATAGATGTTCCTGGAAGTCCAATCTCTTATTAAAGTGACAAACTAAGTTTTGGATAGCAGGTAATTCAGCTCACAAACGTTGCTCGTCATCGCTTCCAGATCATCTCTGCCACGCAGTAGGAATGGGGAGCTGTTATTTCTTGTAGCCGACGGAGCGAGCAGGCGACAAAACATATCTGTTTATAGCCATATAGAGGTTAAGGGCTTAAATGTAAGGAAGAAACTAATGAAGGGTTTTATTTGGAACACAGCTTTTTATGGTGTTGAAAGTTGGATAGTTCGTAAAGTAGATCAGAAATACATGGAAAGTTTTGAAATGTGGTGCTGGAGAAGGGCGGAGAAGATGATCTGGACCGATCGTGTGAGAAATTAAGAAGTATAACATTGAGCCTAGGAGAGGAGGAATATCCTACGTAAAATAAACAGGGGGAAGTGTAACTGGATTGGTCACATCACGCGTAGGAACTGCTTTCTAAAACACGTTGTTGAAGGAAAAACAGGATTAACGAAAAGACGAGGATGATGACGTAAGAACATGCTGGATGTTCTTACGGAAAAGAAAAGATCCTGGAAGTTGAAAGAGGACGCGCTAAATTGTTCTGTGTGGACGACTCGCTTTGGAACAAGCTATGGACAGTTCGCAATACAGAATGATATTAAGTTTAATAATACTCGAAGTGTGCTTCAAATGTCCCGTACTTGTTTATGGCACTGTAAGCACAGAAATAATTGCTCTTTAAATAATATGCCTTTATGAAGCCGGGAGATCTCAGTCGTTATAGTGATTAGTTGGCAGAATATACGATTAAGAAATCGGAATTGTTTTTCATTTTTACTTCCTTATTCCACGGAGTACAGTCCTTCTTGAGAAACTAACCGTTTCTCAGCTAGCCAAGAAATTCTCCGCATTGCATGGAACCCGAAGGTTCATTACAACATTCACACTTGCCCGCCACCTGTTTCTATGCTGAGCCAGCTCGATCCAGTCCATGCTCCCACATTCCACTTCCTGAAGATCCATCTTAATATTATCCTCCCATCTACGCCTGGGTCTCCGAAGTGGTATCTTTCTCTCAGGGATCCCCATCAAAACTCTGTGTGCGCCTATCCTCTCCCCCATACGTGCTACGTGTCCCGCCTATCTCATTCTTCCTGATTTAGTCACCTGAACAATATTGGGTGAGGCGTACAGATCATTAAGCTCCTCACTGTGTAGTTTTATCCACTTCCCTGTTACCTCGTTCCTCTTAGGCTCAAATATTCTCCTTAACGCCCTATTCTCAAATAACCTCAGCCTACGTTCCTCCCTCAATGTGAGCGACCATGTTTCACACCCATACAAAACAACAGGCAAAATTATAATTCTGTATATTTTAAACTTTAAATTTTTGGCTAGCAAACCGGAAGACAAAAGATACTGCACCGAATGATAGCAAGTATTTCCTGACTCTAATCTGCTCTTAATTTCTTCCTGAATAGATTTTTTATTTGTTAAGTTTGTTCCCAAATATATGAACTCTTCCACCCTTTAAAAGGAACTATTATAATTTGACTTTGTCCTGCATCCTAATCTCGAGACATAACCATGTACTTAGTCTCATCAGCACTTACTTCTAGTCCATTCTTCTTACTAGTAGCTAATAATGCTTCTGTGTTTTCCCCTACAGTATATACGGTTCCGCCCGATATATTAACATCATCAGCATATACCAGGAACTGAAGTATACCATTTAATTTCAAGCTCTCCTGGTTTACCTGAACCCTCATAATGCATACTCTAAAGCAAAGTGAAAAGCAATGGCGATACTTTTCTCCTTGTTTCAAACCACTGCTAATAGGAAACGTAGATTCTCATTAGACACCAGAAATTTTCACTTTTTCGCAACTTTCGAACTGGCAGTAGAGTCCAGTCGATCTCAGACGTACTTAGTATGATGCTTAACATTTGGAATGAAGCGAAAGGGATATGGACGAAATCTCGTCCCCCAGGTGCCGAGGCTAAGAATATGTGAATCTATAACTTCACTCCCCCATACATCTTCGTGTTTCGTTGCTGGATTAAGCAGCTTGTGTTCTGAAAGAAACTTTCAGGGTTGTATCCATATAAGGGTAACAAAGAGTACCACGGAAAGGAGTAATTTCCTGTTACCTGTTGTGAGAAATTTTGTAGTGGAAGGTTGCGTGTTTTATTCTCATCTTGAACTGTAATTAATTGGCCAATTATAAACAAAATTAGATGAAAAATGCACTCTCGGTAGGATAACACGTGCAGTCGTAGACCTGTGTAGGAACAACGTAAAGATAAGGGTTTACACTACACGTATCTTTTATGTGGTTTACTTTTTGAAAAAGCGACTATGTGACAACTTAAGTTGGGTTATTGAACTGTTAACCAGGGTTAGCTGAAGAAGTAGAACGCCCAGTATCAGTTCTGACTAACTTATCACTGAATATCGCTTTTGAATGGTTAGGCACTCTTGATGTGTGCTGGCGACTTCCTGTTTGCAATCTTCGGTTTGACGCCAGAACCTTATCATAAATTTTCTTCAGTCTATCTAGGTCACGAAGTAGTCTAAGGGAGGAGGTGTCAGTGCCCATTGGAAATGAAATCGGTTAGGATTCTGAGCTGATCTAAACGTGAGGAAGACGAAACTTCAGAGGTCGCAATTAGGCCTACTAACTGTCAATCCTGTAATCCTTCACCTCAACTCTTTCATACGGCCCAGTTAACGTACTGTGTCTTGGTTGTAAAGACAAGTCAGTTGATTCTGTATAGACAAATAATCTTTCATTCCGATATCCACAAAACACGTAAATGCACTCTGTGGGCAGAACGTAGAATTTTTTAAAAGTTAAACTTGACGATAAAGAAGTAACCACTTGAACTTAAAGTGTTAATATTAGATTAACCCTTCTATCTATTCTACCTTTAGGATAGAAAAAGCGTTCAGTGGCGCTGTATTTATCGACGTTTTATTTAATTCCTATGTTATCTACTGTCCAAAGAGACCTGGTGATGATAGTACGGAGCATTAATGAGTAATTTACGTTTTCTCCCGTACTTTCCGAAAAGTTAGTGGAGAAAGAACAAGAAACTTGTGGCTGAATACCGAATCTCGCCGGTGAGAATGGAACCCGAGACTTTCCAATTACAGAGCACTTTTGTTAACACTGCAGCGCCACTTGATGTACCTACAGGTCTAACTGCGTAACATAGTGATTAGGAATTTAGGCCAGCATGTTGATTTCTGAGCCTTGATGCTGTTAAACTGCTCTGTTGCTTTATGAATTAATCAAATGTTTAGCGTAGAAGTAAAAAAAAATTCAGACAGACTTGAGCGAAGATTTCCTGAATAGCCCACGACGTTAATAAATATGTTCTGCTCTATTGGCAGTTCCTCGCCATTTTCTTTATAAGAAACACGAAATGGATGACTCCACCGCTTTTCAGACCATAAAATTCAACCACTGGCGCCACATTACTTCCACTCCACAGATTCTTTCATTGTAGATAAAACATGCAAAGTTCCTTGCTGACGGCTTATAACATGATTGTGTAGCTCTTATCTCGACACTCCTGTCATATTACTTAATAAGCAAGTACAGTATAAAATAGTCTTATTAGACGCGGAACCGTAATTTTGATTGTGAGGTAAGGATTTCATGACGTCACTAGATAGACTCTCTGCTCTGTGATTAATGATTAGGGATGAATCATTTAATTATTCAAAATTAACGTGCAGCCAGTTCAGCGTGATTAATACTCTCGTACGTCAGAATGACTTCACCTGTCCTCACTGTGTTCGTCCTGCCATGGCTGTAACCCGAATGTCACTGCCTGCAATTTATCAGCGGCAAAGTGTTAGATTGAGCTATAAACGGAAAAGAAACTGGTGGAGTTGCAGTGGTTAAGATTTTAAAGCCCAGTGCTACCACCTGTCGTAAAATTTAAGTATTGCATGTTGTTCCCACTTGCGTATTTATGTCTATTTTATGGGTCACAGAGCAAAACGTGACTTTTTCCTTAAACTACAGTAATTAAGAGGTCTTTGAAGTGGCGATGGAAGATTCTCCCTTTCAGGCAAAGGTAAAGATAAAGTGATCCCGCTACAGGCCCAGTGTGGCCCAGAGGGTGGGTAGAGGTATAGCTCTACTCTTTCATGACCGCGGTACTAGAAGGGGGTGAGTGGTCAGCAGCACGCCCTGGCCGCAGTTTACCCCCGGGAAAGACCCGGTACCCATTTTACAGGAGGCTAGATGGGCCCCAGGACCGGTCCGGACGGGCTGAAAATCTCGTCCCCACCGGGATTTGATCCCGGACCGTCCAGTCCGTGGCTCAGTCGCTATACCGACTAAGCTACCCGGCCACCGCTCCCTGTCAGGCAGAAAGAATAATTTCACGTATAGTGTAGATGAATTTTCAGTTTTCGAATTTTAAATTTTTATGCTCCTGCTATAAAAGGCTCTTTCAGGAAATTACAGCCATAACATTTGCAGTGGTAATTATAGGAATGATATTTACGCTCAATGGCAGGAAGTAAGACATAACTCTTCTTCATTTCGTCTCTTCGGCATGCCGCGAATCAGATTTATTTCTCAAGCTTCAAATCTTAAATTCTCTAGGTTTTCTGCAATGAGGTACCACTCAAACATGTAATTGGACTACACGAGGCAAAAAGATGTGGATACACTCCGATGAACAAAAGTACTGTTCGAACAAGGCTCGAGCGTTCGAGCCGTCGCAGGCCTTATGCATGTCCTGTGCTGTGTGCCACAGCGGTAAGCTATTTTGTTGTATTTTAAGTTACTGTCAGGACATTTTAGTACAATAAAGACGAACATTATTCTTTAAGAAGAGCGGAATTAACAATGCTATGGGCAAAGGTAAAAAAAAAAAAATAGTTTGTAGAAGATAGACGTAGAATGTGCTTTGCTTTTCAACGGTTGGTCAAAGTATGACAATCAGTTCGCTGTTTAGTTTGTGTCAGAAACTGTTTTTGACATTGTATTACATTTTATTATGCCTTCAGTAATAAGTAATGTACAACTGAGATGTGTCAGTCAAGTTGGCTTTTTTTTCTCGCCCATTTAATATTTGGTCTTTCTTGAACGTCTTAGTCGAAAGTGCATCACAGTCTTACGCGATTTCGTAAAATTTAGATTCGTCGTGTCTGTTTCTCTGCCCGTCCGCATGGAACACCTCGGCTCCCACTGGACCGATTTTCATGAAATGTGGTATTTGAGGACTTTTAGAAAGTCTATAAAAAAACAAAGTTTCATGAAAATATGTTAAGAATAATGGGTACTTTACATGGAGGATTATGTACATTTACGATAATATCTCACTCACTTCTTCTTAGAATGGAATAATTTCAGACGAACATTGTAGAGAAAATCAAAACACATATTTTATATTCAGTAACGTTTTTCCGAAAATTATAACGATTATATGAGATTATATGAAAAATATGGTACAGCTAGGCAGGCCACAGATGACAATATAATACGGCGCATGCGCTTTGAATGCTTGGTAAGTAAGGTTGTAGAAACACACTCAGGAATATGTAATAATTACCGCTTTTCCACTCCAAGAATGGTTATTCGAACGCGCCTCAAAGCTAGGTTATACTTCTTATTTATTGTGTAAAGATAATTTTAGAGTCTTCAGCATTTTTCGTGCTGAGTGATTTGATGTTGTCAGGTGCAGCTGAAGCTTAAATAACTTTTAATTTAATTACTCATACACATTTGTACCAAACTTAGCTTCTTGGGTATGAACAATGGAACGTGCTTTGCTTAACAAAACTTGATTAGCACATAAATTTTACACTGACGGTGAGCGTACAATGACAAGAGAACATTCTGTCTGGATAAAACGAAAAAAAAAAGGATATCCCAGTAACACTGCACGCGTAATTGCCTGTTGTGCTTATTTCAAGTCCTAACGGCATATTACATCAACTGTTATTGTAGAATTATTTTATTCTGTGGAGACATTCTTAATTAAACACAGACTGAAGAATAAAAACCAACTAGATGCCACTTATTATTTTATTGTATTTCTTATGGGCTCAACATGTTTCGGGCACTACTATGTCCATCATCAGGAGCTCGCGACTATGATGTTGATTACCACCTTCGTCGTTTCGTTCTTCGTTAGCTGTAGGTTGGAGGTTAGGTGCGGTTAGGCTGGAGTAGTGTCCGGGCTGCAGGCTATAGTCTGCAACCCGGACACTACTCCAGCCTAACCGCACCTAACCTCCAACATACAGCAAACCAAGAACGACACGACCAATGTGGTAAACAACATCATAGTCGCGAGCTCCTGATGATGGCAAAGTAAT
>Ga0131853_10013541_pt1 | contig 14958 bp, 15 predicted proteins | sample TergutLab28metaG_FD_92764 | JGI IMG/M metagenome (GOLD analysis project Ga0131853, IMG submission 92764) | Labiotermes labralis P1 segment gut microbial communities from Petit-Saut dam, French Guiana - Lab288 P1 (version 2) (version 2) | ecosystem: Host-associated > Arthropoda: Insects >... | reverse complement strand
TTATTTAACATAATGCATATTGTGTTAATTATGTTAAGTAATGTAATTATAACTGACGATTTATGACATTTCAAGTATGAGTTTGTCGGACATTTTGCATAAAGCGAATTTAAATAATTATTTTGTCACAGAGCTTTAAAGTTATTGTATTAGCTCTTTTTTTTATGTTATAATTTTTTGAAAATTCTTTGATAATTATTTTTAAAGAAAAAAGTCCTTAAAAACAAAAATTTTTTTCAAAAATTGCATTTTCGAAAAAGGCAAGCAACGGGAATGTGTACACACTTTCCCACAATTGAATATTTTTGCTGTTGCAAAAATTATTCAATTTGCTTGTTAGGGGAAACCCCTAAAACCCCCGAAAATTGCTCTGCAATTTTATGTCGCAAGTTACGCTTTATCGAAACCAATTATAAATAATTGGTTGAAAATCAAAAATGCTCGTAAAGGAAAGTATAGATTATGGCAAACCGAAAAAGAGGTAAAAGAATTGTTATTCAAGTTACTGATGAGGAACGAAATTTGATACTTGAAAGAGTTAAATATTTTGGCTTTTCGGATATGTCTACATACATCAGAAAAACTGCTATTGATGTGACGGTTGTTAACGTAAATACAGATGGGCTAAAAGAGTTGGCAACGCAAGTTAGCAGAGTTGGAAATAATATAAATCAGTTGGTGAGATTGTATCACCAAGATCAGAATTTAAGTCCTTATGATGTTAAGCAAATTATTAAAAATCAGCAAGAAATTGTTTCGTTAATTAACCTTAAATATGATGAACTTTCTGTAGTTAGAAATAGGACGGAAGTTGAGGGCTGATTAATGGCAATTTCAAAAATTGTTAAGATTAGAAATATCTTTGCAACTGTTAAATATTGTGCTCGTGATTCTAAAACAAATTACGGTGAACTCATCAGTACATATAAGTGCGAAATGCCTTTTGTTGCTCGTCAATTTAATGAGGTTACAGAAGCAAGACGTAAAGTATCAAGTCGTCCTTTTTCAGTTGAGTCATGGATGATTTTTCAATCGTTTATGCAGGATGAAATTAAACCGGAAAAAGCACATGAGTTAGGTCTTGAATTTGCAAAACGCTATCTAGGTGAAAACCATCAGTATATGGTTACAACACATATTGATTCCGGATGTGTTCACAATCATATTGTTTTTAATGCAACGGATTTTGTTTTTTATAAATCATTTGATTCACGAGATAAACATATCATACAAGATTTAAGGAATATCAATGATAGTTTATGCAAAGAAAATAACCTTTCTGTAATAAAAGAGTTAAAAGGAAAAGGGATATCACAGCGAGAATATTATGCGAGAAAAGCCGGACATTCATATAAGGCGAGGCTCGAAAAAATGATAGATAAAGCTATAGAAAATTCAATTGATTTTCAAGATTTTTTAGAGATAATGGATCGGAATATTGAAGTTCGTTTCGGGAACATTTTAACATTCAAATTTCCGGAACAAAAGAGACCTGTAAGGCTGACTAGTCTAGGTATTGATTATTCTGAAAATAGTATTAAATACCGTATTGATAATAAAGAACAAGAAGTTAAAACGTTACCAAGTTCAAGAACACTGATTGATAAAAATCAATCCAAATTTCAAAGTGCTGAAAATGTCGGGTTAAGGCGATGGGCGACAAGAGAGAACATAAAAACACTTGCAACAATATCACACACATTACATCAAGAAGGTATTACCTATGATGAGTACAAGAATAGGCAAGATAAAAGCAGTAGCAGACTTTCTGATATTGGTAAGAAGATTGAGGAACTAGATGGACAAATAGCTCAATATGAGAGTTATATTAAGCAGGAGACGGTATACAGATCAAGTTATAAGGTTTTAAGTGGATATAAAAATGCTGCCAATAAAGAAGCTTATAAGAAAAAACATTACGCTGATTTTAAGGCATACGATAAAGCCAAAAACTTTGTTTCGAAGTTTAAAAATGAGGGTGGTAAAATACCAAATCCTGTTGATATTAGAGAGAAGATTGAGGATATACAAGCAGAGCGCAACATTCTTTTTACAGAATATCAAGTAGAGAAGCAGCGGCTTTCAGAGCTAATATCCGGCGCAAGTCGTAAAGGATCGGACGAAACTCCTAATAAGCGGACAGGACAAGATTTAGAGATATGATTTTATTTAGATTGACATTAGTGGATTGCAGCTTTATAATTTAGGACAAGCATACTGTGGGCGGTGTTTTTGGCTGGACTCCGAAAGGGGGAAAGCCTATGACTGTATTCGAAGCAATATATTTAATGCTTACATTTGGAGCGTTAATAGCAATAATAATGTCAAAAAACACAAACAAATAAGCCGCCCCGGTTTTGGCTAACTAGGCGGACTTATTTTGAACATTTAATCAATATAGTCCAGTCATCACTGCCAAACGGTATGTGACCAAACATAAGAGGGTGTTAGAAGCACTCTCTTTTTTAATTCTGTCTTTATTTTAATGATTTTATACTCAAATGTCAAGGATAATTTAGGCGGACAGCTGCAATAAAATTTTATACAAGCTAATTTCTTCTTATTCTACTTAAATTGCATAGATATGCTTTTCGCCCTGCTGATATGCTACAATTCAATGTATGAATAAATTGAAAAGGATCATTGTATTCAAAAATAGCTTTATTGACTAAAACACCACCCGCACCTAATGCCATAGCAGTATAAGCATCCTCCGGTGATTTTAATCCTCCTTCGGCGATCACAGGGATTGAAACCACTTCGCATAACTCCTTAAAAAATTCTGGATCAGTCATGCCCCCCATAGAGCCAATTTCACTTCTACCCGTCGTATTTCTAAAAATTTCCTCTAACTGAGTAGTATCGTAATGCTCTCCTAAGTAGAAGCTGCATAAGAATCCATGCCTAATGCAAATATCTCTACTTGGAATATCAACTTGAATTGGCGGAAGCATTTGGATATCTATGTTAAAAGTCGATCTAAAGGCTGCTGTTGCTATCTGTGCATCCCTAATATATCTGAGGAAATAAGCTGCATAATTTCCGTATAGTTGCGCATTAATGTGCACCATCAATGTAGCCGATAGCATACTCAACTGCTGCAGTTAAAGCAATATGTTGGAAAGGTATGCGCCAAAGTGCAAGACGTCCTATGGCATCATACAAACAAGATGCCATAGTAGAAGATACAAAAATTAACAAAACCATACTTATTAGCTTTTTACTTCGAACTCATACATATGACCCTACCATTAAAAAACCAAAAACTCTTGTAAAAAGTGAAAAATATTATCAAACTCTTCATCCCTTAAAAGCTCAAAACCTGTATTAGGCGAATCTAGTAACTCAAACGCTCTTATGAAGCTTTCGTAAAGCGCATCAAAGTCCATTGTTGATTCAATCTCACCATCAAGATAGCTAATAGCATACTCAATCGCTGCTGTCAAAGCGACATGCTCGAAAGGTATACGCCAGACAGCAAGGCGACCAACAGCGTTATGCATTGCAACAATTTCCTTGATTCTTTCTTGTTGCCAATTATAATTAAAAATATTAGCCTCTATAGTTTTGTCGTCAAGGTTTAAGAAAAATGTGTGATCACGAATAACATTTATCATTTCAGGGTATGGCAAGAATATTGTCACAGCACCGTTTTCCAAAGGGACACGGCTAAATCCGACAGGTGAAGCATTCGAAATAAACATCGTATTATTCCCGTATTGTCTAATCTTTTCTCCTATATCCGAGAGGATGTTATCCGGATTAGCTGTAGCTATTGAAAATTGAGTATCCATTATGAACGCAATCCCATGTTTTTCGCACTCTGTGCGAATAATTTCTGCTAGCGACATCATCTCTTCCCAATAGACATAGAAAACAAAGGTTTCTAGTCCCATTAATTTTGCCTGTTTAATTGCTCTTCCAAAAACTAAATCTGAGAAAGGTATCACCAAATCAGAATATAGATGTGAATCTATAGAACCTACCATATCTATTAATAAAATATCAGGGTGATACTCTCTGACCTTTGAAATTATTTCTATATAGTCCGACCAATGAAAGCTTTTAATTATAAAGGCTTTAACCAGTTCATTGCTAATCGTACGCTCAATCAGAGACCAAGTATCTTCTACCCAAAGTTCAGCATTATTTTGGTACTTCCAATACCAAGGCGATGGTGCGATGCAAAGAATTACTCTGTCGGGATAAATAGATTGTATATGACTATAAAATAAGCTTTCCTCTGTTATGCTACTTGTAGAAAAAACCACAACCTTCCCTTTTTCATCCATATCATCCAACGATATGTCTAGCGGCAAGGTTTTTGTTTGGTCCAAGCTTTGGTGCTCTGGCAACGAGTCTACTGCTTGCTCCAGACTTTGAGATGAAACTTGCGCTTCACAAGAAGTTATGATGAAAGAAATAAAAATTAACAAAATTACACCTATTAACTTTTTCATTTATACCACTCCTATCTGACATTTAATGCCCTGCACAAGGCAGGGCATAATAATTATATTCTTATCTATCAAGATAATCTTCAACTCTCATAACGATATTATGAAACTCCACATAAAATGAAGCAGTTAGAGATCCATGAACCGTTGGTACGGTTACAGTTATCAGTGATGTTGCTCCTCGATCAGCAGCATTAATCCAATAAACCCCATACCATTCATCAATCATGACATCTGGATTTGAAGATACTACGGTTGGTAGCCCAGTTACAATGTCATAACTCGGAAAAACTTTAACTTGAAGCAGTCCTCCCTCATGATCCATCAATTCTATAAGATCACCTTCATTAACTACTTCTCCATTAACGTAAATTTCTACATGAGGAATAACTGAAATCATTTCCAGAGAAAGATGCAAAAATGTATCCCTTGATATATCATTATAAGAAGCTCTTATACGAACTGTTCCCACTGAGGTGGAAGAGCTTATTGTAACAAAACCTGTTAAACTGTTTATTGTCACTCCATCATAGGGCGTGACGATTGTGTATATCGGATTAACATCCTGCATTATACCGCCAAATTGGTCTATTACTATAGCATTAATATTTACGACCCTATTTCCGCTGCTTGGAATAACAGCATCGTACATCGGTAAGTAAAACTCTATTGATCTTGGTTCAGGAGGTTCGGGGAAGCCTGTATTTGCCACTAATTCTGTTCTATAAAAATGCAGATTCCCTTCATCATCCAATAAATATACGATAGCCACGAAGTCACCCACTATATCATCTTTAATAGCACTTGCCATGTCAAAAGAAAGGGTAATATTATGAGCGCCTACCTCCATTGCTTGAAGAACTTCCTGCCCATCTAGGAAATTTGATTGATTACCCCAAAGCGTTGCTCTGACGGAATACTTGCCTGATAATCCAACTGCTATCGGTATTGTTACATCAAAATTTTGAGCGGCTACATCCCCTGAAGTAAAATCACCATTAAAGCTAATCGGAGGAACGGCTAACTGATTAATTTCATAGACTGCACTTAATACACGTCTGTAATCAGTATAGAACAAATCTTTTGCGAAGAGTGACAACGTATACTGCCCACCGCCTGCCACGGCACGAATATATTTAGCATCAAAATCAAAAGTCAAAATGTTACTGCCGACGTTTAAATGTCTTTCAAAGTATACAACGCCTAAATCAATAGTATGCCCTGGCATTGGTTTGTATAATGATGCCGTAAAGTCATAATTCCCTGCTAGTTCAGCGTAAATTTCTGCCGTAAAACGTAGTATATCTCCATCGTTGATAAGATTATCTGATACTGATACGATTTCAAGTAAGTTACCTTGGAAAGACTGACTTGATAAATTGCCAATTGACAGCCATTCATCAACAGAGGTGTAACTGCTTTTCATTCTGATATTGATTTCATAATATCCATCAAATCCGGCGTTACGAATATGTCTGCCGTTGAAATACACAGTGACTATGTTTTCGCCTTCTGAAAGCTCTACCCAAGTAGTTCTTTGGGAGGTTAGAATTGGTATAAGATTACTGGTAGCTATAAAATCTCCATTAATGGAATATAATTCTGTGATTAAGTTACCTTTAAAAGCTGTATCTGTATTTAACCGTATATCTACTGCTAACCATTCTGCCAGACCGTTGTTATCTTCGTCTATTAAATTGTAGCTTACATTGATTGTGTCAATGTTTTGCGTCGATTGCAAAAAATTACTAGTTATCGTATTTGAGTGTCCTCTCACAGAAAATACTACTGTCCCCCACCCATAAGCATTAATAGAAACGTTGTCTCTAAGGTCATGCGTGGCACCATCCGACAATCTAGTTAGCGTATTTAGCGGCAGATTAGGGTGTGACTGTGAAACATTTCTCTCAGCATAAACCCTCTCTCTCCTAAAGTCTCTGCCTACTATTCTGAATGTTGGATCAAAGTATGTGCCATTCCGCACAGGAAAATAATGTCGCCAAAAATACCAACCAAATGGATGATCTCCTGGAGGATTATGTATATTCCCAACTTGGAAAGCATTTGCCGCCCTATTATTATCAAAGGCAATTGCACTTACAATAAAATGGGTTGGTACTCTTATCCATGGTCTATGTGCGTCTTCGAACCCGTGTGAAGAGAATGCTTGCCGCTCTACGCCATCAATACCTATGCTTTTGGCTAAAATCATCAATACATCCCCGATGAGACTGCAATCTGTGCTTGTTTGACGATTCCCTAAGTTTCGGCCTTCTATTAACCCAACTGCATAACTTGAAGGTTCAAATGTATTATAATTCCAGCGATTACGCATTGCATAATTGTATACTCCGTTCATTAGCAAATTCATAGTAAACTCTGAATCATTTACTACTATAGTATGGGTTTCTTGTTTAAGCAGATTCATTGCCATTTCTAACCACGCAATTCTTGGAACGCCCGTTGCTGCAGCACGATCAGGATGATTGCTAAATCCCTCTATATCCCTGCTACGCACGACTGCTGCTCTTGGTCTGCCAAGAAGTGAATATACTCTTTGATTTACTATCCTTTCTCCAATTGGATTTCTAAAGTTTGTCTCACCGAAAAGTTCAAACCTAATTTCTAGATCATATGCGCCAACTACAGGGATCGGTAATGTAAATGTCCGGTTTGTTTGATTTACAACCGCCTGAATAAATGAAGCACTCCCTCCATTAAATCGATAACTTACTGCGACCGATTGAACCGAAGAATGCACAGAATACTCAAACAGCATGTTACCGGGAGATGCTGCATTAGTCCTATAAACCGCCGTAAGTCTTGCGCTGTTCTGATTTATCAGAAGGTTGGTGCTTGCGTTTAATTGTCTGTCATTATCTCTATCATCCCTAATAGGCACCATGTTTCTTACCATTAGCGACTCTATTAAATTTGTCGCAGGTGCTACTTCAAACGTCGGGCGAACCTCCGCTCTAGTATTATTAGTCCCTGTTATAACAATCGTCGGATTATACACCCCAACCGGAAGAACATTATGTGGCCGTATAGTAAATGATCTGGTCGCACCCGGAGGCATTGCAGTCCCCCATCCGGCGTTTGCTGTCAACAAATAATTTGGCACATCAGGCAACGGATACAACGTTACGTTTTGCGTTCCTGTGTTAGTAATTGTTATCGTTTGTAATGGTCGCTGATTATACCCAACCACATGTTCACCAAAATCAGGTCGGTCAGGTGCTGCGGATATCGAGCTTGCGTGTAAGCTAATAATATATTGAAATACTTCGTCCCATTCGAGAGGCTCAGTGCTGATAATGTAGTTAGGGCTAAAACCAGAAATGAGGTCTTCAGTATCACTTAACTCGGCTATGCTTGGTTCAACAGTAAATATCTGCGGCATGAAAACAGCTCGACCGAGTCCATAATTAAAAGATGCTATCAAAGGCGACTTGTATCTTATTACATGCCACCAGTCCCAGTTCCAGTTTTCGTGATTAATCAAGTTTGCTATATCCAAATATATGTCCGCATCATCTGTAATCTGATCAATGAAAAGAGCTTTGTCAATGTTGAGATCTCTGTCATAGAAGTAGTGCAGCCAAAATACAAAGTTTACAGGCCGATTCAAAAATGCCGCTAAGCCACTATGTGTAAGAATTGGAAGACCTCGAATTGGCATATGCCCACCATACCATGTTGGGAGTCCTTGAATTTCTCTAAAGGAAATTCTACTCGGGAAAGCTTTGGCTAAATCGTGTCCTGCAAACCCTACTGCTATTACGACTCCGCCTTCTGCTACAAATTGTCTTAAAACAGGTGCTGCCATTCTGTCATCGCCAGAGTCCAATATTATCATACTATACTGGCGAGCTATGCTAATATTGCTTAAATCAGCCGCAATAACTGTATCAAAAGAAAGACCCATTCGCAAAAGAATAAATTCTATACCGCCCCTCCAATGCTCTGAATCCCTGGAAACTAGAGCGATTCTTGGTGCTGATAATCCTTCTACATTCTCTGTAATCTCAGGATGGATCAATGGCTCATGAGTTTCATAATCCTCAAATTCAAGATCGTTGGTTGATTCTTCATTATGTATGGGTGATTCTTCCGTGTTGTAATGCGACTCTCCCGATTCTGTTGCAATCGGTATCTGATCATTACCTGCAATAATCATGTTTGGTGTGCTGACTAAAATCATCATCATTGCTATTAATATCATTAAAACTCTATTTAGTTTGTTAATCTTTAGTTTTGATTTCATATGTATATCCTTGCGTGATTTAACATAGCACAAACTATGTAATCATGCTTTCCTTTCTATAAGATGTTTTCATTGCCTTTTTCCAATTGTTTTCGCTGCATCCTCTCCTTCTAATAATACTGACTTAAAATACGAAAATACTGGCTTAAAACATGAAATACTGATTAAAATACGAAATTTTTTTAACTATAAAGCCCTATTTACATGCTAAATGAAATGAATGAAAAAATTCAGTTTATCACAGTAATTTTTAATTGTCAATATATGGCAAAAGCTGTTGGCAATTACTTACCATGGCGAAAGTTGTTGCAATTAATTTTACAAAATATTATGTTTAAAAATAGCTCCACGTATAATGGAGTTATTCAGGGATAGCTCCATTACTTTCCCCTTTCATAATATTTGATTATATCAATGGGAGCAGCTACCCATTTGTTATAATAGACAAGGTACTGCGGATTTGTTCAATGGCTCTACGACTTGACTGTTTGGGGGTGACTCACCCCCGACATTATTTCTGCATAAAGCTTTCATAGATGGCCGCCTCAAAAACATTGACCTTACTGCTGTTAGGAGGAAAAGCATCCAATATAAGTACCACAATAAACCTATAAACCTATATAAGATACTATAACAACCCATATGAGGTAATATATCAACCCCTCAATTTGCATTTCTCTAATTTCTGTTTTCCCTTACAATCATAAACAGGGGGTTAAGAGCTCATGAATATTTTAGAACGAATAGATAAACTAAGAAAAGACAGAGGATGGTCAGTACACAAGCTCTCTAAAGAAGCCGACTTAAAACAATCCACAGTCAATAATTTATATGAAAGAAATAATTTGCCTACTTTACCAACCTTGGAAAAACTTTGTTCCGCTTTCGGCATTTCTCTTGCTGAGTTTTTTGGCGAGTATACAGAACAGGTTTTAACTAAAGAACAGAAATCGTTGCTTAGTGAATGGGATAAGCTGACGACAGAGCAGAAGAAGAATTTATTGCCGATGCTTATTAGGGGTATTGATTGATTTTGTTTATGGAGATATTGATTTAATTTTGTTTATAGAAATAACGGTTAATTTAGCTTATTTGATTATTTTACTTATTTGATTGAAGTAACAATTTAGAAGTAATAATTAATTATACTCGTATATAGAAATAACAGTTGATTCTGCTTATTTATAGAAATAACAATTAATTTTACTTGCCCTGTTGGGAAGATAAGTTAATTATCGATATTTTGGAAAAATCGCCGCTCAATGTTAATAGGGCAAATAGTAAAAATGAAATACAGAACCGAGGTTCACTTTTATAACCATAACTATAGGATATTATCACGATCATTTTACACAGCCACAAATATTTAGTACAAAAATAAGGGAATGTTTTGCCAACACTAGATTGTGGCAGAACATTCCTTATTTTTGTTTATTTTTGTGTGACTTGAGGCGTGTATCAGGGGTGTAATTGATGAGATGTGAAATACGATGCGAACCGTGAACCATTGCTGTCGCTATTTTTGCTGTGGTTTTGATTGTGGCTACAGCGTGCTTTTGTCAAGCGAAATATCAACCACACAATCTAAATGAAAAACACCGTGGTTGGTTTTTGAATTGTCGTGCGGTAGAATATTGGTCGTTTTTTCGCTTGGCACACGCACCTCTACTACAGCCACTTGTAAGGAATAAGCAAACCATTGAGAAAATTAAGATATGTATAAACTTCATTTTTATTGCTCACTCCTTCGAATCAATTATATCAACTGATTCTTTCATTTTCTTTATCGAAGCTCTATAAAGCCCTGCACTTTCTTTTAAATTCTCAAAACCTAGTAAGAAGCTATCAACATATTCTTCAAAACTGTCATAAGGGCATCTTCCTTCCCATTTCATACGTTTATATTCTTTTTCAAGTGACATTTAATTTCCTTCCTTTAAAAAGTATAGTTATGTACTTAAAGATACGGCGGTAGGAACTTTTTAATATCAGTAATTAGTGGGTTAATTATATTTTCTTTTGTTCCTCTAAAGAACATATAAATTAAAGAAACACCCCATACTATGGCACACAAAGCAAAGAAGCCAAAAGCTATAAGAGAGGGTAAAATACTACTATAGTCGGGTGTAACCCCCTCTTGCATATCTACGATATATTGACCAATAGATTCTTGATTGGCGTTGATTGTGGCATTTAAAATAGGGATTGAAATAAGAAGTAGGGCTAAAGAGATAATAAATAATTTAGTTGATAATCTACTTTTTTTCAAAAAGCTAAGAATATCTTTCATTGAGTAAACCTCCGATTATCGTTTGCTTATACTATCGAGATGTTCTTCAATCGTTTCAAGCAAATGCATAAAATTCGTATTTGTGTCTAAGCGATTAGCAGCTTCTTTGAAAATTCTGAATGTAGAGATTGCTTGTTCAATTGCATCATCTGCATCTTTACCCTCCTTGTTTTTGTTAGGGTGACACTCGGTGTCACCTTTTTTAGATTTGGTCTTCAAGGTATTATCTTGTATTATTTCTTCTTTCTCAAAGATGACACCGAGTGTCACCTTTTTATCCTTTTTTTGCTTTGTTGTTTGGTACGCTTCTGATACTGTTATATCACCTTTTTTCAGAGATTCCTTCACTGCGTCAGTTGCATTTTCATTAATTGTAATATATTTTTGAACCTGTACCTCACCTAGATTAATGCTGCTTGCTATTAAATCTCTGGTCTTTCCTTTAATTGAATATCCCTTTTTTCTTGCTTCTTCAATAATTTCTTTCAATTCAGAAATAGCAATCATTTTATCATGCTCTGTCATTTCTCTTGTAGTAGTATTAGTAATATGAAGTTTTAACTGTGTTATAACCTCATCTTCATTAGCATCAAGTACAACACATGGAATATCAACATATTTTTCAAGCTTTCTTTCTTCCACAAGAAGGGTTAAAGCCAAATGTCGGCGGTGTCCTACCGTTATTATATATTGGTTTGGATTATCTTGGACAGGCTTAACTACAAGGTCTTGCAACAGTCCAACGTCTTCTATTGAGTCCGCCAGTTCTTCTATATTTTCGAGTGAATAATGATTCTTGGCATGTGGTATGAGCTGCTTATAATTTATACGTTTTCTTGTAGTAGTTGCTTCTTGAACAGTTGTCATGTTCAGCATAGAAGTAATATCCAAAGTTGGTTTTCCTTTTGGCATTTTAGGACACCCCCAGGATTTCGTTTACCAGTTGACGCATGTCTTCAGCAACTCCAATTTTAGGATCGGTTTCTTCTATAACGGCTCTTCGTTCGGAAGAAGCATCAACAATAGGTCTAGGTTGCGATCGAATTTGGGTATTAAACATTTTACCTTTGACAGCACTTTTGAACTGCTCAATATAGTTTTTTTCTGAATTATTGCGATTTACTATTGTGAAGACAATTTTAAAGTCTACTGACAACTCAAAGTTTTCACGAAGATTTGTCATGTGAGTTATTGTTTCTTGAAAAGCTTGAACTGCAAACCTATCCGGCTTTATTGGAATCATAATTAAAGAGCTTGCAATAATAGCATTTACAGTAAGCAATCCTAAACTTGGAGGGCAATCTATAATACAATAGTCAAATTCATCAGCAACTTGTGCAAGTGCTTTTTGTAGCCTATTATGTTGGGGTGCTGTAGTCTGCATTCGTATTTCTGTCTCTGTACTTGCTAGGTTAAGTTCAGAGGGCATAAGCCAGAGATTCTCTTTAACTATAACTATAGAATTATGTATTGTACTTTCACCTTTTATCAATGTACTCGTTGTGTTTTCTGTGTCTTCATCAAGGAAAATAGATGTGGCGTTGCTTTGCGGATCTAAATCTATCAGAAGCGTTTTGTAGCCTTTGTTGGCAATTCCAGTTGCTATATTTATGCTCGTGGTTGTTTTACCAACCCCACCCTTCATATTAAGCATAGATATTGTAAACATTACATATCATCCCCTTTTTAATCTTTAACGTAGATTGCGCTTAATCCCATCCTATTTTGTCTTTTCCAAAATTAATTAGAAGTTCCGAAGTCACAAGCAATATTGCAGGTATTGCTTGTGAAAATATACCGAAAAGAAGTAATACCACAAATGCCGCCCCACCGTTAAACATGAGTTGAGAATTTCCGTTTCTCCATCCATCTACAAACATAAAAATTCCGGCAAATGATATTAATACGAACAAATATTTAGCCAAAGCACCCACAACGGTAAGAGGTGTTGCAATGATTTTTAAAGCATAGCCAATAAATACTAACAATAACAGTATCGGAAATTTAACTAAGAACCAAAGTAGCTTAATCAGAAGTCTAGAAATGGATTGTGTTATACGCTTTGAATTAACTTCTTTTTGGTTGTCATTGTACGCATAAAATGTGATATCTTTTTCGGTATTTTCTCTCTCATTCGCAAAGTACCCATTCTTGCTGTCATATATTTTCCGTTTTTCAGTATTATGTAAAATTTCATATGCTTCTTGGATTAAGCGAAAAAAAGTATTTGCATTTTTTGCGTCATTGGCATCTGGATGATATTTCTGAGCAAGCTGCCGATACGCACTTTTTATTTCGGACTGATCAGCAGACTTATCTATTCCCAAAATTTCATAATAATCAATATCGTCCATTTTAATAATGCCCCTTTCATCAGATGCAGGTTAAGAAGTGCTTTTTAATACAGAATTAATATATCATACTTATACAGATCGTGCTTACTATTTTTCATTTTTTTCAAAAACCAAATGTAGCTGATCTATACATTTTTGTACAGATTCCATTTTTCTAAGAGCATCACGCATTTTCGATACTAACTCACTGTAAATATTTTGCTCCTCTTGACGTAGACTGCATATCCGATTTTCAAGATTGTTAGCATCACTTCGCAATTTAGTTCCTCTCTCACCATGAAACAGTCCAACCATCTTATCAAAGGCTGCTGAAAAATTATCATCTTCTGAACCAAATGACTCAACGAAATTTTTAGTTGATTCTGTTAGCCGTATGGTCTTACGCTCAGATTTAAGATCATTGTTGTTCATATACTTGCCCCCTCGTTCAAAGTATTATTATAAGTATATGAAGTTAGTATACTATAAATGTTCTACTATTGCAACAATTATTTAATCGTTTAGCAGAATTTATTTTATTTATGGGTTAATTTGATTTTATTTACTCTCTTGTTTTTTTTAAAACTGTGTGATATTATGGCTATACATTTCTCAGATGTACATTTTAGAAATTGGGATAGGGGTGTATTACTATTTTAAAAGATAAAATCAAAGGGTTACTTGCATCTCGTGGTTTTAAGGTATCTGACTATGCTGAGGTACTTAATATAAAATCTCCCTCATTGTCAAAAAAATTTAAACACGACCAATTTACCTATCACGAGATTATTAAGCTTGCAAAACTAACCGGAACAACCCTCTGCCTCCTTGATGATAAGGATGGAAGTGTTGTCGTCAGATTTAGGGATTGAAGTTAAAACCATAAAGGTGGCTCCCCATGTCACCTTTTTTATTATCAATAATCACAAATAAAAATCTTTCAGTGTAGCATCTATATCATCTTGAGCTATACCTATATACCGCAGCGTTACAGATGGAGACGAGTGATTAAATATTTCTTGAAGCAGTGCTACATCTTTAAACCTTTTGTAATGATGATATCCAAATGTTTTGCGCATAGTGTGAGTTCCTATCTTTTCAAGTCCTACAGCTCGTCCGGCATCAGATAAGATGTTGTATGCCTGAATCCTAGATATCCTGCCTCCCTTTTTGCTTGGGAACAAAAAATCTTCTGAGTTCATCCCTTTTGCATACTGTTCTATCTCTACTCTCAACTGCTCATTTATCATAAATCGTTTTGTTTTTTTTGTTTTAGATTCTGAATATTCCAAAACAGAGTCTAATACATCTTTCACTTTAAATGATAACATATCACTTACCCTTGCTCCTGTGTTTATGCCAAGCACAAATAAAAAGCAATTCCTTCGTCCTCGGGAACGGTCTTCATGTAACAAATAATTTTTAATTTCTGCTATTTTTTTTGTGTCTCTTATCGGCTCTACAGTGTTCATAAAAACCTCTTTTATTTATCACTTTACCTCATTATGTTAAATAAAGCAAGCTATTTTATAGCTTGCCGTCTAAAAACATTGATATTATAAGATTTTAGTTATTTCCCTTATTTAACACAATATGCATTATGTTAAATAA